>Ga0209061_1000138_pt1 | contig 236809 bp, 190 predicted proteins | sample Coa_R1_10_FD_187157 | JGI IMG/M metagenome (GOLD analysis project Ga0209061, IMG submission 187157) | Surface soil microbial communities from Centralia Pennsylvania, which are recovering from an underground coalmine fire - Coalmine... | ecosystem: Environmental > Terrestrial > Soil >... | reverse complement strand
GGGAACGGATTTACAACACCGTGCGCCCGCACCAGGCTCTCGGCTATCGCACGCCGCTCGAATTTCTCTCTCACTGGAACTCTCATTCTCGAAAGGCCGAGTGTCACTAATCATGTGGACGAGTACACGGCATTGTGAGCGGTATCCGCATGCGATAGAATGCTTCGCGACGGAGCAGATGCAAAGGTGAACCGATGAGCGCCATTCCCAGCAAGCCGCCGGAGCCGCCGCGCAAGGGCGAATTCGAGAAATCGCTGGCGCGCCTGGAAGAAGTGGTGAAGAGGCTCGAGTCCGCGGACCTTTCGCTCGATGAAGCCATGAAGTATTTCGAAGAGGGCGTCAAGCTCTCGCGCGAATGCCAGAAGCAGCTCGAAGAGGCGGAAGGGCGCGTGGAAATTCTAATCAAGAAGGCGGATGGGAAAATTCAGGCTGAGCCGTTTGAGACAGACGACGAAAATCCGCCGAGGCCGCGTTGACGCGCGGCGTTGACGGTCCGCTTTTTTGCAATTTCGCATGAGTGCGCCGTCCTTCATCGCGGAAGATCAGGCCGCCATCGAACCAAAACTGCAGGAACTCCTGCCTCCGGAAAGCACGCCTCCGCGGACGATTCATGAAGCGATGCGCTACAGCGTGTTCGCCGGCGGCAAACGCATCCGGCCGATTTTGTGCTGGGAAGCCGCGCGGCTTTTCGCCGGAGAAATGGATCCGGCGATAACGGTAGGCTGCGCGCTCGAATTGATTCACACCTATTCGCTGATTCATGACGATTTGCCCGCGCTCGACAACGACGATTTGCGGAGAGGAAAGCCGACGTGCCACAAAAAATTCGGCGTGGCGATGGCGATTCTCGCGGGAGACGGCCTGCTCACGCTGGCGTTTGAGACACTCGCCGGCGCGCGCGTCGCGCCCGAGCGTCGCGTCCGCATCATCGCGGAAGTCAGCCGCGCCGCGGGAACCGTGAACGGAATGGTCGGCGGCCAGGTGGCGGACGTTGAAGCCGAGGGAAAAGAGATTGACGCTCCCACGCTTGAATACATTCACCGCTCCAAGACCGCTGCGCTGATTCGCGCCTCGGTGGTCGCCGGCGCGCTTGCCGGCGGCGCGCGCGACGAAGATGTCTCGCGGCTGGGGCGCTTTGGCGAGGCGGTCGGATGGGGTTTTCAGGTGGTGGACGACATTCTTGACGTCGAGGAATCTTCGGCGGCGCTTGGCAAGACCGCGGGAAAAGATCAAGCGCAGAAAAAAGCGACTTATCCCGCGCTTTTCGGAATCGAGAAATCGCGCGCGTTTGCGCGTGAACTTGCGGCACGCGCTGATCACGAACTGGCGTGCTACGGCGCACGCGCGGAGCGTCTCCGCGAGCTGGCCGGCTATATCATCACCCGCCGTTCGTGACAACCACGCGGGCCAGACGAATCCATCGCTCTCGCTTCACGACTGGGACTGAGTTGCGCGCGAGGCCTCGGGCGATTCCAGGCCAACGCGCTCCAACGGCCGCCAGGTCACATCGCCGCGAAAGTATTGCCACAAACCCTGCAGCCGCCAGAGCAGATAGAACTGGCGATACGGAAACTGTTCGAGAAAGCAAAACGAAATCAGCCAGGCCACATCGCGCCAGTCGTTATACCGCCTGTAGGTCACCTCTTCCTGCAGCACGGCGCCGACAGAGATCATCGCCGAAAACAAATATCCATAAATCAGGAACTCGATGAAGAACGTACGGCTCATTACGCCGAGAATGGCAGCCAGAAGAATGGTAGCCAAGCCAGAAAGTTCCACCACGGGCGCGAAAAACTCGAAAACCCACATATAGGGCAGAGCGAGCGATCCCACGCGGCCGTATTTTTTTCGAAAGAGCATGCCGCGTTGCAGCCACAGCGCATCCGCCAGGCCTTTTTGCCAGCGCGCACGCTGCCGCGCGAGAGAACGGATTGTGGGCGGGACTTCCGTCCAGCAGACCGGGTCGGGAACGAACACGATGCGATAGTCCCTCTTCTCATCGCGCATCAGGCGGTGCAAACGAGCGACCAAATCGAAATCTTCGCCGATGGCATCTGCGCGAAATCCTCCGGCGCGCATTAAAACATCGCGGCGGAAGATGCCGAAAGCTCCCGAAATAATGGTCAGCATATTGCCGCGCGCCCAGGCCTCGCGCCCGATTAGAAATGCGCGCAAATACTCAATCACCTGCAGAATGACGATCGGGCTTTTCGGCAATTTTACGCGGCGAAGTTTGCCGTCGCGGAATTCACAGCCATTGAGCACGCGCACAATTCCGCCCGCAGCAATTACGCGCTTTGGGTCTTCCAAGACCTTCACCATAATGCGCAGAAGAGCATCGCGCTCGAGCATGGAATCCGCATCGACGACACAAACGTAGGGACAGGTTGCGGCGTTTAGTCCGGCGTTCGTCGCATCTGCCTTAGCGCCGCCCGGCTCCTTATCGACAACGACCAGCCGCGGTTCGCAGAGGCTGCGATATAAACCGCGCACGGGCGCGGTTTTGAGTCGAGAAATATAGAGGGTGCGTGCCGGCTCGAGTTCAAATTCCCGTACGAGTTTTTCGAGTGTTTTGTCTGTTGAACCGTCGTTGACAATCACAATTTCGACTGCGGGATAATCCACGCGCAAGAGCGAGCGCACCGAAGAAACGATGGACGCTTCTTCATTGTGGGCCGGCACTATGAGGGTAATCGGGGGAGTGAGTGAAGAAGTCTTAATGCGTTCCAGCCGCAGCGACGCCAGATGCTGATGATGCGAGCGACTGGACATCAACGCTATCAGAAGCAGTATGAGATAGCATAGATTCGACGTGAGATAGTAGAAAAAGAACGCGTTATTCGAGATGTTCAGCAGTTCGCGCATTTCAAGCCGTCTGCAAGCGTTTTTGGTTGGCCGGGATGTGCATCATGGCGCGCAACTCTTCGGCGCCGGTTTCGAGCGCGCGCAGCAAGCGAAGCGATTCCGCGTGCGTGAGGCGGTTGGCGCCGGATTCGAGGAGCTCGCTGACCCTGGCGAAATTTCCGGCGCGATCCAGTTCGGCGATCAGGGCCTGAAGCGCGTACGAGTCGCGGGTTTCGAGCACGCCCTGCAGAACGCTGATGGAGTCTGGAATGCGCGCTAAAGCTTCGGCAGCCCTCTGGCGCACGAGGCGGTTGCGGTCGCAAAGGGCGCGCAGCATCACCGGCATCGCACCCGCATCCGCGAATTCGCCAAGTGCCGTAACGGCGCGGAGCCGCACAAACCATTGGGGGTCTTCGGAAAGAGCGGCCAGCGCGGGAAAGGCGAATCCGAATTCCGTGTGCGCGAGCGCGCGAGCGGCTGAGGCGCGCACCTCCGGCGAGGAATCTCCGGCGAGCCGTAACAGATCGTCTCGCAAATCGGCGGAAGCCGTCTGGGGCGGAATTTCCGAAATGACGCGGGCGAGCACTTCGCGCCGTTCTCCATGCGAGGTAAAAAGATACGGGAGCACAATGCGCGGATTGGCCTGCGTGCAGGCAATAAGCGCATTCAACAATGAGGTGCCTTCCAGACTCAGTTGTTTTGTAACGAACCGCTCGAGCATGGCTTCCGCAGCCGACGGCAAACCCGTGCGCGCCAAACCGCGCACCGCGGCGAGCTGGGTATTCGCATGGCGGTCATCAAGGGCCGCAGCGAGGACGGGCACAGCCTCCGGAGCCCGCGTGCGCCCAAGGCGAACCAAGGCCGCTTCACGACGCCAGCCGCGGAAGCGGCGCGCAGCAAAAAGAAGACGGCCAAGCAATCCGGATGCGCGCAGAAAACTGAGCAGGATTTCCCTTTCGGGTTGGTCCGCTACGTCCAGCCGCTCGAGCGCGAGATCCATTACCGCTTCGCGATCCAAGCGCGCTGCACGCCAGTGCGACGGCGGAATTTCACCGGAAAGAATCGCGTTCCAGTGCTGGCGGACATAAAAGTCGGCGTCCGCAAGGCGGTCGAAGTACCGCCTTCGAATGGCGCGACGAGCGACGATGAATCCAATGAGCAGCGCGATTCCCGCGCCGGAAAAAATGATGGCGCGAACGGCAAATGCGGCGGCCTCGGCATTCAAAATGCGCAGAAGATGCGAAAAGGGGCTCACTATTGCGGCGGAAGCCGCAAATCGCGGCGAGCCGGTGCGATGAAGCGAGCTCAGGAGCGCGAATTTCAAAAGCGCACTCCGTAACTCGCGCCATACATTGCTTCCGTGTTGCCGCCGTTGCGCAACTGTTCGGCGACATAGAACGCGACGAATTGGCGCGAAGCAAAACCCAGGCGCGCTCCACCCCCAAAGGTGCGCGAGGCGAACGCGCCGACCTGGTCCAGCTCACCGAAGTTCTCCGTGCCGACCGCGAACATGGCGTTCAGCAACAGACGGGCGGGCTTCACATGCGGCAATGGAAATTCCAGACGCGAGAAGCCCGAAGGCTCCCAGGCGACCGGGTCGCCGGCAAATCCGCTGCGCGCACCGTTGGCCGAGACCGTCCATCGAAAACTCCGAGCGAAATCGGCAGCCAGCGTTCCAGTGAGCAGCAGAACATGCGCGCCCTGATACCAGAACCAGTGCTGGTTGTAGGAAAATTCCAGCGCGCGAAGCGGCCTGGTTCTCGAAACGTCGAAGCCACGAGCGTATTCCCAGTAGGCCTCCGTTTTCGGAATGATCCCGCCGGAATTTCCGCCGCCGGCGGCGACGGTCAGCGCATCCGCGCGGTCCAGGCGGAAAGTCGCGGCGCCGATGACCTTCTGCGCCGAAGCTCCAAATCGCTGGTAGGTATCCGTTTCGCTTGTGAAAATCCAGCGTGCATTCGGTTTTGCAACCAGCACGGTGCTTTGCGCATTGGCGGCGCCGGTGTAATTGAAGGTGTCGGTCTCGTTGCCAACGTCAATTTCGAATCGGGGCGGCAATTCCAGTGATCGCAGACCGGCGGCGGCCTCATCCTGGGAAGGCGAAATATTTGCGGGCTCGAGCGCACGCGCTTGCAGAAAATCGGCGCGCGCTTCCTTCCTGCGTCCGAGCGATGCGAGAACGCGTCCGCGCTCGATGAGCACGTCGGTGCGCGGCGGCGGAATTTTCAGCGCCGAATCGAGCAATTCCAGCGCTTTTTCATTGCGCCCGTCCTGCGCATAAAGGCGAGCAAGGCCGAGCAGCAAATCTGCGTCACGCGGCGCAATTTGCAACGCTTCTTGAAAAGTTTGTTCCGCTTCTGAATGATGGCCGGTCCAAGACAAAATTTGCGCGCGCCAGCCGAGAGCGTCGGAATCGCCGGGCGCTAGGGCGAGCTGCGCGTCCACAATTTTCTGCGCTGCGATCCAGTCGTGGGCCGCTATGCGCTCGCGCACTTCCGCCATCCAATTCGGGGCGCGTCGCGCGATACGGCGCTTTGCGGCAGCAGCCGTTTCAAGGCTATGCGGATCCGGGTTCTGCGCTTGCGCCCGGACGGCGAACACTCCTGATGCCAGCACGGCAATCGCGCAGGCGAACGCGACGGCGAGCGTCCAAGGCGCCCTTTGCTGAGTGGCTCCGGCCCGTCGTGCAAGGGGCAGCGCGGCCAGAGCGATCGCGCAAGCGCACCCCGAAACGAGCACTGTTTGCGCTTTCACGGTTCCACCTCGTTGTTCGTTAAGACCCATATTAGGCTTTCAATTCAGAGGTACAAACAGGCGCGGTGCACCCTGCCCGCGAAACAGTTACCTAGCAAAGTTTCACCGACCACAAAGCTGCAATCGGTCAGCCAGTGACGCCGGAAGAAGCCGACCATGCGACGTGAAACTAACAGCGGGCACTAACAGCTACAAACAAGGCAGTTTATGCAAGGAAATGGGCCCATTCGGGTGTATGGAGGTCATAAACGGATCAGCGGTCGTTTCATTGCGGCACACTGTGCTCCGCCGTGGCACAGAGGGTTACAAACTTTATGCCCGGGACGTTGCATCAATGTGCGGTCACAGAATTTTGACTTTCATCAGGTGCAAAATGAATCCCATAAACCCGCTGAAAAAATCCAGGAAACCGTGCGCGAACATTCCTGGACGAAGCGATTTTCGCAGAATCGCTGCAGTGCCAAATATAAGTCCGTAACAAAAGATTACGGACATTAGGCGGAAACCCTGGTATCCGTGCGCCAATCCGAAAATGGCTGCCTGAATGATCAGGCCCGCCCAAACGCTGCCGGTGAGCGAAGAAAACTGGCGCATCAGGTAGCCGCGAAAAATGTATTCCTCGCAAAATCCGGCCGAAATAGCCAGCGGCACGAAGAGAGCAAGTTCGGCAAGATTTCGCGGTAGCAGGTATCCTATGACTTGCGTCCCCCGTTCCGGGTGCAAAACATACACCAGCACTCCGCCGAGAACCCAAAGCGAAACCAGGACGAGCGCCGCAATCCCAATGTCGCGCCAGACCGCGTCCTTTTCCGCATGGATGCCGACCCGTTCGCGCACCGGCACGCGAGAGCGAATTCTCTCGCCCCAAAGCACAAAGAAAAACAAAAACCATTCTTCGACGAGGGTTGCGGCATAGCTGGCGGCCATTGCTAAGGTGGACGGCACAGCGCTGCCGGCGCCGTTTGCAAGAAACCGCCGGGAAGTAAAGTACGAGAGTGCGGAAAGGCCGAAAAGGATGAATACGAGCAGAGCGGTGTGCCACAGAGGCGTCCCTGGATCGCTCGCGAGCGGCGATGGCGATACGCTGACGGTTGACGGCTGGGCCTCTTCAGCCATGATTTCCGTTCTTTGTTCCTAGGGTAGTGAATTGGTGCGCTGCAGTTCCCTTTGCCGACAGATGCGCAAGAGAATTGTGAAGGCTCCCAATGCCTGGCGCTTCCTGCGCATAGGCCCAACTGAGCGCGAGAGCGTAGCCTGTGCCGTGCCTCGGCGTCAACCTCATTGTACTCATCCACGTGATTCGTGGCACCCGGATTTCGAAGCAGTTTCCCCGAGCGAATATGCGCGGCGACGCTTTGATGCGAGTGTCACCAATCATTCGAAGCGAGGACATAGATGCAAATCGCTCGCCTCCCGGGAAGCGGTCGCAGGGCCTTGAATTTGTAGAGCGGGCAAAATCTACGGCAAGACGCGCACTCCGGCCTTCTCCGGCAATTCGCCGCGTTCTGACGCGGTCGCGAAACTTACGCCCGCGACAACAGCAAAGTTGGCACATAGCGCCACGAATCCCGCATTCATGTCCCAGATCGGGTCGTGCTTGCTCAGCAACAATGCCGCTACGGTCGCGATGCCCGCAGCCAAGCCGCTCCAAACGCCGGCGCGCGTCACGCGTTTCCAGTAGAGGCCGAGAACGACACCCGGAAAGAACTGACTCACGCCGTCGTAGCCCCACAGCAGCAGGGTAACAATTGTGCGCGAACTGTGCAGCGCGAAGTAGAGAGCCAGCGCCATCACCACACCCACCATCACGCGCGCCAATTTCGCAACGCTTGCGTCGCTGATGCGGGGAGCGAACAGCGGCCTGTAGAAATTTTTGGCGAAAAGCGCGGCCGCGGTCGGCGCAAAGATCGATGCGGGAACCATGGCGGCGAGCGCACCCGCTCCGCCGATCACCCCGAGCGCCCAAGCGGGGAAGGTGCGCTGCACGATGGTCAGCAACGAAAGATCTCCATCCTTCAACCCGGGGATCACCATCAGCGCCGCAAAACCGGCGAAGAAGATGAGCGGCAGCGTGACCGTGTAGAGCGGCATATAAATCGCGTTTCGACGCACGACGTCGCCGCTTTTCGCGGTGAAGCATGCACCGAAGTTATGCGGCCACATATACAGACCCACGGAATTCAGCAACACCGTGGAGATAAACCACGCATGCCCCATGCTCCCGGTTGCGCCCGGCATCCGCAGAAACTTCGGATGCGCTTGTTCGATGGCCCGGAACATCGGACCAATTCCGTGAAAATAGCGGTATGGGATGGCGATTCCGATGTAAACCGCAGCGCCGAGCAGGAGGACATCTTTGAGCACGCTGACCCATGCCGTCGCGCGCACGCCGCTGGTAAAGACGAACGCCGCAACAATCGCGGCGCCGATTATTGTCGCCGCCGTGCGTCCCACGGCGCCGAAACTGGCGACTTCGACAATGATTCCCAATCCGGTCAGTTGCAGCTGTATGTAGGGAATTAAAAACACGACGCTAATAATCGAAACAAACGCCGCGAGGCGCCTGCTTCCGTAGCGCTTCTCGAAAAAATCGGACTCGGTCTGCAGATGCTGCTCACGGCCCCAGTCGCACAGTTGCGGCAAAATAAAAAACGAAATCACATACGCGAGCGAAAGATAGCCGAGAATGTAGAGCACGGGACCGCCGCGCGAATACGCCCATCCGCTCGCGCCGAGAAAGCTGAACGTGGTGTAGACCTCGCCGGCCATAAGCAGCCACACGAGCATTGTTCCGAAACCGCGCCCGGCGACGGCCCACTGCTCCAGATCCATTTTGTGATGCGCGCCGGCATAAAATCCCAGAGCTGCGCCCGCGCCCACAATCAAGCACATTGCTGCCAGCGCCATTGCCGCGGCGCTCATGCAGACTCTCTCGGCGTCTGCGCGGATTCGGGAGATCCCTCCGGCCTTTTCGCGCGCTTCTCGATTCGATAAGCGCCGGAAAGGCATAAGGGGGTGAGCAAAATCCACAAAGTCAGCCAAAAAAGATTGAAGGGCAAGCCGAGCACTATGGGATGCACGCGGTCCCACAGCGGTACGGTGAAGCACATTGCCAGGAAAGGAATCAACGCGAAGAGCATCGCGCCGAGCGAAGGTTTGCGCGCTGGAATCGTCACCATGGATGAACAGTCAGCAAAGGCGGAAGTCCGGCTCGGCCCGCGGCGGCCGGAGCGCGGCGATTATCGCGCTCGCTCACCTCGGCGTGCAAGCGCAATGTGCGAGGACTAATTTATGTGCATCGCGCCGCGTCGGGCCCATCTGATACACTCTTGCGCAACGCGCTGGACGGTCCTGCTGTCCTCCTGGCGGTCTGTGGCAAGCAGGGATCAAAGGAGCGGCCGATGCCCTGGTTCGCGATTCCCGGAATAGCACTGGTCGCTGTAATTCTCTGGGACGTTTTCGAGACGATCATTCTGCCGCGCCGCGTGACGCGCCGCTTCCGCATCGCCCGCGCCTTTTATCGGGGCACCTGGCGGCCCTGGCGCTTCGTCGCCACTAAAGTGCGGAGGAAAAACCGCCGGGAAAGCTTTCTCAGCTTTTACGGACCGCTGTCGCTGCTGGCGCTCTTTGCCGTTTGGGGTGTGGGGCTGATTTTCGGCTTTGCCATCCTGCATTATGCGGCCGGCTCCGCTCTAGTTTCATCCATCGCCGGGGTCGGCCATCCCGGCTTTCGCACGGATCTGTACATGAGCGGCACCACATTTTTCACGCTCGGTCTTGGGGACGTCACGCCGCGCAGCGAGCTGGCCCGCATCATCACGGTCTTCGAGTCGGGTCTTGGTTTCGGATTTCTCGCCATCGTCATCAGTTATTTGCCGGTGCTGTACGGCGCATTCTCGAGGCGCGAAGCAAACATTTCGCTCCTCGATGCGCGCGCCGGATCGCCTCCCAGCGCTTCGGAGATGCTGCGCCGTCTGGCGCAGGGCGGAGATTCAAAGACACTTGAACAAAATCTTCAGGACTGGGAGAGATGGGCGGCGGAGCTTATGGAGAGCCACCTTTCTTATCCCGTGCTTTGCTATTTTCGCTCGCAGCATGACAATCAATCGTGGCTCGCCGCGCTTACGACCATTCTGGACGCTTCCGCGATTCTGGTGGCGTATGGACAGGGCTCGCTCAAGTGGCAGGCCAAGCTTACATTCGCGATTTCTCGCCATGCGCTGGTGGACCTTTCGCAGGTGCTGAGCGCGCCGCCGCGCCATTTCGAGAGCGAGCGCCTGTCGCCGCAGGAATTTCAGGAGATTCGCAAGCTGCTCATCCACAATGAGCTCTCGCAGTGCACACAGGCGGAGAACCGACGGCTTGCGGAGTTGCGCCAAATGTACGAGCCTTATGTTCGCGCGCTTTCTGAGCGCCTATTGATGGCTGTCAGCAGATGGATACCCGAGGAGCGGGTGGTGGACAACTGGCGCACCTCGGCGTGGGCACGGATCTCTTCTGATTTTGAATCGTCGCCGCTCTCGGACCCCGAGGAGAGAGAACACTTTTAAGATGTTTGGGTCCCGAAGGATTCAAATGGAAGGGGCAGAGGCCGAAATGCGAGCGCAGAGCCCGCGCCCGCACGCGTCTTTCGCATGTCGCCACTTCGCCTGAGGAATCCTAATCTTCCGCAACGCCGATTTTCTCATCATCGCGAATCGCCGCGATCACCTTGTGCAGCAGTTCCGGCGTGACCCAGTGAATTTTGTGCTCGGATTGCGCGTGGCGGGTCGCGCGAATGATCACTTCGTTGTCGTTGACGCCGCGGGCGATAAATTCGCATCCAGGAACTACGTCCGAACAGTGCAGAATTTTTTTCACGGAGTTCCTCCTGCAGGACAGACTTCACCGGAATCGAGAGCTGGGGCTTGGACTTATAAATTGTACTCCGACTGCCGGACAGAGCATCAAGAATTCTCCTCCATGGAATACTGTAGACGCCCTTAGGCTGTGGAAAACGGATTTCGCGGCAGCTTTTCCGCGACACGCCTGGTTTTTGCACGGGCGTGTTTGCCCGAACGCCGGGAGATGGTTGTTTATATCTCGTGTTCACGTGGGTGCACGAAACCGCAGCGAAACCCCCAAGCCCGCGGATTTCGTTCGGAAATGACATCGCCTTGCTTTTCGAAACCGCATGTGGCATCCTGCTCCTATCTCCTATTGGAGACCAACATGGCGGAGCGCGGATCGCACAAACAGGATGTGCAGCAGGGGACGCTGGGGCTGATGATTCTCAAGACGCTCGACGTTCTCGGTCCTTTGCACGGCTACGGGATTGCGCGGCGCATCGAGCAGATCAGCCACGACGTCCTGGCCGTCAATCAGGGCACGCTTTACCCCTTGCTTTTGAAGCTCGAGCAGGAGGGCGCAATTTCATCAGAATGGGGCGCTTCGGAAAATAATCGCCGCGCGCGCTTCTATCGCCTGACGCGTCGCGGGCACAGGATGCTTGAATCGGAAGCGCGGGATTGGAAGCAGACCGAGGCCATCATCGCCCGTTTCCTCCAGCTAAAGAGCGAGGATTTGCGATGAGGACGCTGCGCCGCTTTTTCTCGCGCTTCTGGAATCTTACGATGCTCCGTCACGATGACGAGCGGCTGCACGAGGAAATCGCCGGTCACATTGCTCTGCAAACAGAGGAGAATCTTCGCGCTGGTTTGCAGCCCGCTGAGGCCCGTCGCCAGGCGCTGCTCAAATTCGGCGGCGTGGAATCGGTGAAGGAAAGCTACCGCGCGGCGCGCAGTTTGCCTGGGATCGAAGCTCTGTTTGAGGATCTCCGGTTCGCAGTGCGCATGCTGCGCAAAGCACCGGGATTTACAGCCGTCGCTGTGCTCACACTGGCCCTGGGTATCGGCGCAAACACCGCGATTTTCAGCATTGTGGATGCGGTACTTGTGCGGCCGTTTTCGTATCCTCATGCGAATCAACTCGTGTTGCTGTTCGATGCTCCGCTGAAACAGCCCGAGGCCCTCACAGCTTTCTCCTACAGAGACTTCAAGGCGCTGCGGGAGCAGAACCACGCATTCAGCGAGATAGCCGGGAACGCTTTTCACGACCTCACGTTGTCCGGGGCAGGCGAGGCATCCGTGGTGAACACGGCGGACGTGACTCCGGGAATCTTTTCTATGCTCGGCGTGAAGCCCTTGGAGGGCCGCACACTGGTTTCCGAAGACGGCAAACGAGGCGCGGCACCTGTTGCTGTTGTGAGCGAGAGTCTCTGGCGCAGCCGCTTCGGTGCAAATCCAAATCTTGTCGGCAAGTCCATTACTCTGGATATGCGCTCCTTCAGGATTGTAGGAATTTTGCCGGCGAGCTTCCGATATCCTGACGGCGCAGCGCATCAGGACGTCTGGATTCCCATCGCGCAGGATCCGCTGTTCGGACCTTTGCTGTCGCGCCCCGGTGTCCCGGTAATGGGCGTCATTGGCCGCCTTAAGTCAGACGTTTCTCTCGCGCAAGCTCGAACCGAGGTAAGGACATTGAGTGCGCGGTTCGCCAAAGAGTTTCCTGCGCAAGATAAAGGGTTGACGATTCGGCTTTTGCCTTACCATCAATTCGTCGTTGGAAATCTTAAGCCTGCCCTGCTGATTTTGCTCGGAGCGGTTGGCCTAGTCCTGTTAATTGCCTGTGCCAACGTTTCGAACCTGCTTTTGTCTCGCGCCATTTCCCGCGGGAGAGAAATCGCTCTTCGCAGGGCGCTTGGAGCCAGCCACGGCCGAATTGTCCGGCAATTGCTGACGGAGAGCGCTTTGCTGGGACTGCTTGGCGGGAGTGCCGGCGTGCTGCTTGCGGTCTGGGGCGTTTGGAGTTTGCAGTCTCTCTTGCCGGCGGATTTGACGCGCATCGGCGCGATTCACGTGGGGGCTCCCGTGCTGGTGTTCGCGCTGGTGCTCTCTCTTTCTGCCAGCTTAACATTCGGACTGGCGCCTGCGCTGCTGGCAACCGCGTCCAACTTGCAGGCGAACATCCAGGAGGACGGTCCGCATGCCGGCAGGCGCCGGGGACAACTTATGCGGAGTTTCCTGACCGTCGCAGAAATTTCGCTGGCCGTGGTGCTGCTGATTGGCGGCGGCCTGCTCCTCCGCAGCTTTGCGGTAGTCACATCGGTGAATCCCGGCTTCGATCCCCGGAATCTGATACGAGCCGAAGTTTCGCTCCCTCAATTCCAATATTCGAAGCCGCAACAGTGGGTTTCTTTCGCCAACGAATTGCTGGCACGCCTTCATGCGCAGCCCGGTTTGCAAGATTCAGCGCTTGGGGCCCCGCTGCCGATGGATCGTCAGGGCGAAGCCAGTTTTCCGTTCACCATTGCGGGAAATCCTCCGCTTCCACCGGGCAAAACCCATGCGGCCGATTATGCCACGGTAAGCCCCGAGTATTTTCACGTGATGCGAATACCCCTGCTGCGCGGGAGGTTTTTCACGCAAGAGGATTTGTCGTCCAACCCGAACGTGGCGATCATCAGCGAAACGCTGGCAGAGCGTTACTTCCCCAACCAAGACCCCCTTGGCAGGCAAATGCGGTTTGGATTTCCGCCGAATGGAAATGTCTTGCGCGAAATCGTGGGCATTGTAGGGGACGTGCGCGATACAGCACTGAGTCAGAAGCCCGGGCCGATAATGTATGTCCCGTTCGCGCAAGCGCCTCTTTATGGAGCGGAGGTCGTCGTCAGAAGCTCGTTAAGCGCATCGAGCGTGGCCGCCGGCATTCGCCAGGCAGTTCAGTCCATAGACAAGAACCTGCCAGTGACCGATATCGAGCGTTTCCCAGACGCTCTGGACGCCTCCATTTCACGGCAACGACTCTGGACGTCTTTGCTCGATGCGTTCAGCGCGATTGCTCTGATTCTTGCTGGCGTCGGAATTTTTGGAGTCGTTTCCTATGCGGCATCACAGCGCACTCGTGAAATCGGCATCCGCATGGCGCTGGGCGCCCAGCCACGCGATGTATTGCGCTTGATCCTGACGCAGGGCGCGAAGCTCGCCCTGCTTGGCCTCGGATTCGGAATCGTCGCGGCGCTCGCGCTGACGCGCCTGATGACGAGCATGCTCTACGGCGTCTCCTCGGCGGATCCTGTGACTTTCGCTTCTGTGGCAATCCTGTTGGTTGCGGTGGCCATGCTCGCCGGATACATTCCCGCGCGGCGCACAATGGGCATCGATCCGATGATCGCCCTGCGCTACGAATGAAGGCGCAGACGAGATTTCTTTGACCTGCGAGTCTTTCGTTTGGGTGAGAACGACCTGCGGGCGGACAACCTCAGCGTCGCTCTTCCGCATGACTGATTCGCTGCATGTTGGACAAGGTAATATTGACCACGGTCGTTCTGCGCGTTCATCATTTTCGTATCTTCTGAATTCCAGAGGTGAATCATGGGCCACATCGCCACGCCGAGCGCTCCTGCCAAACCGCAATCGAAGCGGCCAAAGGAAGCGCGCCTCGCGAAAAAGATCCGAATTTCTGTCGAAGGCATCGACACGAACGGCAATCGCTTCAAGCAGCGCGTGCAGACCATCAACATCAGCCCCAGCGGTGCACGCGTGGATGGCGTCTGCTGCCTTCGCGGCCCCGGCGAAATTGTCACGGTGAAGCGTTTTTGGAAGAAAGCAAAATTCCGCGTGGTCTGGATGGGCCAAATCGGCACGCCGGAAGCCTGCCAGCTCGGCATCTGCCTCCTCGAGCCCAAAAAGAGAATGTGGTAGGCGCGCCTGCAACTGCCTGGAGATTTCAACCACCACATCGCCCGTTAAGCCACGATAGAAAGCCCCCACCATTTTTGCCGCTCACAATTCTCAGACTGCCGCGTCAAAGATTCTGGAGCGCGCATCGTGAGTTTACAGGTGTGATTGCGCGACGTGCATTCGCCATCGCCGATCACGGGCGTGACTGACTTCGACGGCTCCAACGGCATTTCGGGACAAAGCCGGCCGGACTTCAGCAACGGGTATTTTTGATTTTTTCGCGCTATGCTTTGCGGGCCGGTTCGGAGGCGGGAATGAACACCTTACTGCAGGACATTCGCTATGGGCTCCGCGTGCTGGCGCGCTCGCCGGGATTCGCGGCGATTGCCATTCTGACGCTGGCGCTGGGCATCGGCGCAAACACTGCGATTTTCAGCCTGATAGATGCCGTGCTGCTGCGCTCTTTGCCGGTTCACGATCCGTCACAAATCGTCCTTCTCAAATGGACCGCGCACAAGCAGTCTGACATTCACGGGTATATGAGTTCGGGTGATTGCGTGGAAACCGGAATGTTCTCGCGCAATACAGCGAATCCTTCGGGCTGCTCATTTTCTGAGCCCATGTTTCGCGAAATTGCCGGGACGGATACATTTGCCGGCGTGGCGGCCTTTACGAATGCCGGCGGACTCGATTTGACCGGCAACGGCCCGGCGACTACGGTCAACGCGCAATATGTTTCCGGTGATTTTTTCCGCACCATGGGACTGAAAGCTGCTGCGGGACGACTGTTGGAGCCGAGCGACGACATTTCCGGCGCTGCTCCGGTGGCGGTGCTGAATTACGGATACTGGCAAAGCGCATTCGGCGGCTCGCGCGACGCGATGGGCCACATCATCGAGCTGAACAAGATTCCTTTCACGATTGTTGGAGTTGTGGAGCAAAAATTCACGGGCCTCGCACCGGGAAGCGACTATGACGTGTGGATTCCGCTTTCCACCGCGGAGCGCGTGACCAATTCGCAATTCTGGAATGGGCGCCAGAAGGATGTGGCCTTCTGGTGGCTCACGATCGTGGCGCGATTGAAAAACGGAATGCCTCTCGAGCGTGCACAGGCTGCCGTAAGCGGGCTTTTCCGGAACGAAATGTTGCACGGGCAAGTGCCGATTTTCAACGGCGGTCCCCAAGGAGTGCCGGGACGGCCGGGCGCGGGCGGAGGAGGAGCAGTCCGCGAGATGCGCGTGATGGGCGGTGCGCCTCCGCCGAACGGCATGGGTCAAACGCCACCGGCGGCAAATCGCGCCGCTGGAAAAATGCCGCTGATGCTGGGCCCGGGCGGGAATTCTCCGCAACAAACCAACCGCAAACGGCCAATCATCATGAGACTCCCGCCGGGCGCGAAGGCGCCGGCCCAATTGCCAACGGGAAATTCGCCGGAGCGGTTGAACGCAAACCCACCCGCGCGGCTGGGGGGTGCGGCGCAAATGCAAGGTTCGCATGCGGAGCGCACGCTCTCGCAGCCCGCGGATAATCCCGCGATCCGGCTTTTGCCGGCGCAGAGCGCGCTGACCGGAGCACGTACGCGTTACGCCGATCCGCTCTACGTGCTGATGCTCGCGGTGGGAATCATTTTGCTGATCGCCTGCGCCAATGTGGCCGGGCTGATGCTCGCGCGCGCAGCGGCGCGTCAGAAAGAGCTGGCGGTGCGCCTGGCGCTCGGCGCCGGCCGCAGCAGAATCGTGCGGCAGTTGCTGACCGAAAGCGTGTTGCTTTCCCTGCTTGGCGGTGCGCTTGGAATTGTTTTTGCATACTGGGGAGCGCATGCGATCGTTTCCTTCGTCTCCGATAATCAGGTGCGTCCCGTGGCGTTCGCTATGGGCGTGGACGGAAAAATTCTGGGATTCACGATTGCAATTTCGTTGCTGACGGGAATCTTGTTCGGCCTCGCACCGGCGTTTCGCGGCGTGCGCGTGGATTTGACTCCGGCGCTGAAGGAAGGCGAAGCGGGCTCCAGCGGAATCATTCGTGCCGCAGGAAAATGGCTGAGCCCCGGGAACGCGCTGGTCGTCGCGCAGGTCGCGCTGGCGATCGTAGTGCTCGCCGGCGCTGGGCTTTTGGTGCGCACGCTTTTGAATCTTCGTGACGTCAACGTCGGATTCGATTCGCATAATCTGGTGATTTTCGGAATCGACCCAACCAATGCAGGATACAAGAACACGGAGATCGACAGTTTCTACCGCGATTTGCAGCAGCGGCTCGAAGCCACTCCCGGCGTGACTTCGGTGAGCTATTCGCAGGTGCCGCTGCTGAGCGGCTCGCTCATGATCAGCGGTTTTCACTGGCCGGGCACGCCGCAGGATCAAGTCTCGGAAGCCGACATGCTTCAGGTCGGTCCGGGATTCTTCCACACCATGCAAATCCCCTTTGTTCTTGGGCGGCGATTCAACGCAACCGATTTTGCGATTACACCCCTCGATCAGGGACCCAATTCCGCTCCGGCGGCTGCGCCCACTCCTGTGATTGTAAATCAGGCATTTGTGGAAAAATTCCTGGGGAAAAAAAATCCGCTGGGGAAGCGCTTCGGGCAGGCGCCGGCAAATGCCTACCGACCGGCATCGGCGGGATACGAAATTGTGGGGGTGGTACGCGACGCGAAATATAATGATTTGCGGCGCACGGTTCACCCGATGATGTACGTGCCACAGCGCGGAATGCCGGCATCGTTTGCGATACGCACCGCAGCCAATCCTCAGGCCATGCTGCCCGCGATTCGCGCCACGGTGGCGAAGCTGAATGCGAATCTTCCGCTCTTCGACGTGACCACCGAATCACAGCAAATCGACCGGCTGCTTTTCGAGCAGAGGCTCATCGCCCGGCTTTCCGGAGTCTTCGGCGCGCTGGCGCTCGCCCTTGCGTGTATCGGCCTATACGGATTGCTTTCGTACGAAGTGACGCGGCGCACACGCGAGATCGGCATTCGCATGGCGCTCGGTGCACAGGCAGAGGACGTCTTGCGCATGGTGTTGAAGCAGGGGATCGCACTCGCGCTCGCGGGCGCCGCTGCCGGCGTAGGGATCGCGCTCGTGGTGACCCGTTATCTCACGTCCTTCCTGTACGATGTGCATGCCGACGACCCGGGGACGATGCTCGCGGTTGTCGCACTACTCATAATTGTGGCCCTCGCGGCGTGCTACGTTCCGGCGCGCCGCGCGACGCGCGTCGACCCCATGATCGCCCTGCGTTACGAATAGGAACGAATAGAGCGCTACACCCGCGCGCCGGCTCAACGAACACTCAACAATTACGCGGTATCTTCCAGAGTCCACCTTGGATTTCGTCGGACTCAAGCGGATCGCCCGGCCGCATGGAAGAGCCTGACCAACCTGTTCTAAGCGGGCATCCGCGAAACAAGATGTTCCTGTTCAGAATGATTGGCAGCATTGGAATTAAAGAGTCGCCATACAAATCTGCATTCGGGGTGGACGCTCAACCGGGGTGCTGGCGGTTGCTTGCAGAAGCACAGGGGAAATCGCTGAATTGACCTAAAATAAGGCGAGTGATAGGATGGCCATTGATTTGCAAGGCGGGCCGGGAAGCATAAGCAAATATTGGGTTTGAGAAATGAACGGGCATGTCGAAGCTGCAAGCCGAGGAATTGAGCAAGACGTATCGAGGACGTACGGTCCTCGATAACGTTAACTTGGAGGTTCGACAGGGCGAGGTGGTTGGGCTGCTTGGCCCGAACGGTGCAGGAAAGACCACGACGTTCTACATCCTGGTGGGTCTGGCGCGAGCCGACTTTGGCCGTATTCTCCTGGATGGGGAAGACATCAGCGATCTTCCCATGTATCTGCGGGCCCGCAGCGGCATCAGCTATCTTCCTCAGGAACCCTCGGTTTTTCGCAAGCTGACCGTCGAAGAGAATTTGCTGGCAGTGCTGGACGTGTTACCGATCACCGCGGAGCAGCGACGGGAACGCGTGGAAGAAATGCTGGCGCAGGTGGGATTGGAAGGCGTGCGGAACAGCAAAGGATACGTGCTTTCCGGCGGCGAGCGCAGACGACTGGAGATTGCGCGTTCCCTGGCGCTGCAACCGCTGTTTATTCTGCTAGACGAGCCGTTTTCGGGAATTGATCCGCTGACGGTGCTGGACTTGCAGAAGATCATCGCCGAGCTGAGCGGGGCGGGAATCGGAGTGCTGGTAACAGACCACAATGTACGCGAAACATTGGCGGTGACGGACCGGGCGTACATCATACATGGGGGCAAAATTTTAAGCGCGGGAACGCCGGCCGAATTGAGCAGCGACGCAGAAGTGCGGCGGCTGTATCTGGGAGAGAACTTCCGGTTGAATTGAGGCCGAAGCAAGCATAAATCCATGAACTGGCTGCAACCCAAACTGAACCTGCGGCTCTCGCAAAAGCAAGTACTGACGCCGGGACTGGTGCAGATGGTCAGTGTGCTGGCGCTGAACCGGCTCGAGCTGCGGGAAATGATCAATCAGGAGATCACCGAGAATCCGATGCTGGAAGTGCTCGGTGACGACGGGGTGGTCAGCGAAAATTATACGGATGAGGCGTTTGTAAAAGAGGAGAGCGAAAAGGTTCCGGAAACAGAAGGGGCGAACCCGTTCGATGAATTTGATTTCGGGTCATTTTTCACGAAATATCTGGATACAGCCGCGGCGAGCGGGACCAGCAACGAACGCGAGGAAATGGAGAAGCCGAGCTTTGACAAGTTTTTGTCGTCGCCCCAGAGTTTGGCAGATCACCTTCTCTGGCAATTGAGCGTGAGCATTTGCAGCGATACGGTTCGGCGGGCGGCGGAACTTATCATCGGGAACCTGGATGAAAACGGATATCTGACGACGACACTGGAAGAAATCGCCCAGAATAATGAATTGACGCTGGATGATGTGGAAGAGGCGCTGGCGGAGGTGCAGGAATTTGATCCGCCGGGGGTGGGCGCGCGGGATCTGCGAGAGTGCCTGTTGCTGCAGTTGAAAGTCAGCGATCCTCAGAACACGCTGGCGCAGCAGATCATTTCGGACCATCTGAAACTTCTGCAAAACAATCAATTGAAGGAAATTTCGCGGGCGCTCAACCGTCCCATTGAAGCAGTGAAGCGGGCAGTGGAGGCGGTGAAGCGTCTGGACCCGCGTCCGGGGCTGCGTTATAACAAAACGGAGCCGCGGCTGGTTGAACCGGATGTGCAATTCCGCAAAGTGGATGGAGAGTGGGAAGCGTTTCTGAACGATGATGACTTGCCGCAACTGCGGCTGAGTCCGGTGTATCGAAAGCTGCTGTCGCGCGACATGGCGGATCGCGAGGTGCGGAATTACGTGAAAGAGCGGTTTACGGCAGCCGTGCAATTGATGAAAAACATCGAGCAACGAAAGCACACGATTGTGCGCGTGTGCCAATCCATTTTGCGGCGGCAGAAGGATTTCCTGGAATACGGCGTGGATCATCTAAAGCCGATGATGATCAAGGAAGTGGCGGAAGAAGTCGGGGTGCATCCTTCCACGGTGAGCCGTGCGGTAGCAAACAAATACGCGCACACGCCGCAGGGAGTTTTTGAACTGCGGTACTTTTTCTCCGAGTCGGTGAACGGCCCGCAGGGCGCGGAGATGTCGCTGCTTTCGCTGAAGCGGCGGGTGAAGAAGATGATCGAAGAGGAGGATGCGACGCACCCGCTCACCGACGATCAGATTGCGAAGCGGCTGGACGAAGAGGGTATCCATGTCACGCGGCGCACCGTGGCCAAATACCGGGAAGATTTGCACATTCCGAGCACGCATCAGCGCCGAAAAAAGGACTGACGAGCAGCCGACGTGGCGTCGCGCCGAAATCATCCAAGCAGGCAACTGGTCATTCTGACCGGGCTCTCCGGTTCGGGCAAAGGCTCCGTTTTGCGGACGTTCGAGGATTTGGGCTTTTACTGCGTGGATAATCTTCCGGTTTCCTTCATCCCTTCATTTGCTGAACTGGCGATGGATGAAGGGGAAATTTCACGCGCTGCCCTATTGATCGATGCGCGCGAGGGCGAGCGACTGAAAAGATTGCCGGAAATTTACCGAAGACTGCGGCGAAATTATCCGGCGATGCTGGTTTTTATCGAGGCGAGCAACGAGGCGCTGGCGCGTCGGTTCAGCGAAACGCGGCGGCCGCATCCCATGGGGTCGAACCTTTCCGTGCTGGAAGCAATCCGGGCGGAACGGAAGCAGATGGATGCGATCCGGAAAATCGCCGACGTCGTGATTGACACGACGAAATTCACGGTGCACGAGCTGCGGCGGTTTGTGATGGAGCAGTTCGAGAAGGCCGGGCGGAGGCCGCTGCTGATTTCGATTGTGAGTTTCGGGTATCGTTTCGGACTGCCGCAAGATGCGGATCTGGTGTTCGACGTGCGGTTTTTGCCGAATCCGCATTTTGTGGCGAGATTGCGGCCGTACAGCGGAAAAAACGAGCGGGTCGCCCGGTACATTCGCTCGTTCAAGCAGACCGGTCAATTTTTGAAGAGGATCGATGGTTTGCTGGCGTATTTGATTCCCCATTACATCCGTGAAGGAAAAAGCTATCTGACCCTGGCGTTTGGCTGTACGGCAGGCCGGCACCGTTCCGTAACCATGGCGGAAGCAGTGGCGAAATCACTGGCCAGGCGCGGATACACCACAAGGCTGGAACACCGCGACATAGAGAGGACCGCGCCGTGAACATTTCCGGACAACTGCGCGGGCTGTTTCGATTTGTGCGCCCGTACCGCTGGAGACTGATTCTGGGTGTGGCGCTGCTCGGAGTTGTGGGGATTTGCCAGGGATTGATCGCGTTGATGATCATTCCGGCATGGGACGTGATTTTGAATCCGCACAGCACGGCTAAAGAAATCAAACTGATTTCGGTTCCAGCGTGGGCCTCGCACCTGCTGCATCTCTCAAAGCCCGATATCTACCTGAATTCCTTTGTCCCATCCTCGGTCCATTACGTCTGGACAATATTCACCCTTTGTCTCGTCGTGATTTTTTTGGTCAAGGCTATCGCGCAGTTCCTCGGCAGCACGATGATTCAATATGCGGGACACGCGGGCATCACCGACCTGCGAAATCAAGTCTATGAAAAGCTGGTCCGGCAACCGATTGGATTTTTTCAGCAGAATTCGACCGGCCGAATCCTGTCCGCGGCCATCAGCGACGTAGATCAGGTGCGCAGCGCTCTATCCGAGCATCTGGCGGACTTTTTTCAGCAAATCTTCGCGCTGACAGCTTTTGTGTGCGTGATGCTGAGCCTGAATTGGAGACTGGCGATCGGGTCGGCAATCATAATTCCTCTCGTAGTATATCCGGTCGGAAGATTGGGGCGGCGCATCCGCCGGTCCGTTCAGAGCACACGGTTGCGCGTCGCTGAGTTGAGCCAGATTCTACAGGAAACGGTAAGCGGGAATCGCGTGGTGAAAGCGTTCGGGATGGAGAATTTCGAAATTAAGAAATTCCGGGAAACGGCGCGGCGACTATTGCGGGAAAACATGCGCTGGGTGAAAGCGTACGTGGTTACGTCGCCGATGATGGATTTGCTTGGCGCGGTCGTATTCGTAGTTTTGCTGCTGTACGCGCGCGAGGAAATTCGGCTCGATTTGATGACCAGCGGCATGGTAGTGAGCTTTATTTATGCGCTGTTCAACTCGTACACGCCCATCAAACGGATCGGGAGCCTGTACCACCAGTTTCAACTCGCCGTCGGTGCCTCCGTGCAGGTGATGGGATTTCTGGCGCTGAAGGAAGAGGCTCCGGAGGAACAGGGACAGGCGGCGCTGCCGCGCTTTACCAGAGAGATCGAGTTCGCCGACGTAGGGTTCGCGTATGAGAGCGGGCCGATGATTTTGCACAATGTCAATCTACACGTACGGGCAGGGAGCGTGGTGGCGATCGTCGGTTCGAGCGGAGCGGGAAAAACGACGCTGGTGAATTTGCTGCCGCGCTTTCATGATCCCGTGTCGGGAAGCATTTTGATTGACGGACGGAACGCGTGCGCTGCGAGCCTGCGTTCGCTCCGCGAGCAGATGGCGATTGTCACGCAGGAGACGATTCTGTTCAACGATACGGTGTGGAACAATCTGTGCTACGGTCAGCCGGGTTTGCCCGAGGCGCGCGTGGTGGCGGCGGCGAAAACTGCACTGGCGCACGAGTTCATAGCGCAACTGCCTCAGGGATACCAAACGTATATTGGAGATCGCGGGCAGCGACTATCCGGCGGGCAGAGACAACGCATCGCGATCGCGCGGGCGCTGCTGAAGGATGCGCCGATTTTGATTCTCGACGAAGCGACTTCGGAGCTGGATTCCGAGTCGGAGTTGCTGGTGCAGAGGGCGCTGAATAACTTGATGGAGAATCGGACGGTGTTTGTGATTGCGCACCGACTGTCGACGGTCCGGCGCGCGGACTTGATTGTGGTGCTGGAAGATGGAACGATTCGCGAGCGCGGGACCCATGAAGAACTGCTGGCGCGCAATGGCGCGTACGCCAGACTGTACAACCTTCAATTCCAGGAAATTGAGCCGCCGATGCCCGCGGGCGCAGTATAGAATGGCGAACTCACTGTTGAAATCGATGACCGGATTCGCGCAGGCGCGCGCCGAGAAGAATGGCTGGACGGCGCAACTGAACCTGCGCAGCGTGAATCACCGGTTTCTGGATTTGCGCGTGCGGGTGCCGGAGGGATGGGAATCGCTGGAACCGGAAATTCGCAAGAGGATTCAGGAAAAGTTCCGGCGCGGCCATATCGAGTTCAGTTTGCAGATACAGCCGGGCAAAAGCACCTCCGTGGCGATTAACCGCGAGCTTGCGGCGGCGTATCTGGAAGCGGCGAAAGCCCTGGCGGCGAAATTCCGACTGAAATCGGAGCCGGACGTAACGGCGATTCTACGATTGCCGGGGGTAGCTTCTTCGGCAGTTCCCGAGGACGAGAGAGAAACCCTGACCAAGGCGGTCTTGGACAAGCTGAACCGTGCGCTGGAGCAACTCGATGAAATGCGGCGCATCGAGGGCCAGTCGCTTGGCGAGGAGCTGACGCGAATTGTCGGATCCGTGGAAAAGATAACCGCTCAAGTGGAGCAGGATGCGGCGCGGCTGCGCCCGGCGTACGCGCGGAAACTCGAGGGGCGAATCAAAGAGCTGACCGGAAACTACGAACTGGATCCCGCGCGGCTCGTGCAAGAGGCGGCTCTGATCGCGGAGCGCAGCGACACGACGGAAGAACTGGCTCGGCTGAAGAGCCATGCGAAGCAGTTTCGCGCGCTGCTCGACGGTGGAGGCGAAGTGGGCAAAAAGCTCGATTTTCTGCTGCAGGAAATGCAGCGCGAATCGAATACCATGCTGGCGAAAGCGAGCGGGGCGGAGCGGGATGGACTGGAAGCGACCCGGCACGGACTGGAATTGAAATCGGAGATCGAAAAATTGCGCGAGCAGGTACAAAACCTGGAATAGCAATGAGCGATTCGTTCGAACCGATTATTTTCATTGTTTCGGGACCATCGGGCTCGGGGAAGTCGACGCTGGTGAGGAAGCTCCTGGAATTGCCGGGCACCATGTTTTCGATTTCAGTAACCACGCGCCCACCGCGGGCGAATGAGAGCGACGGGAAGTGGTATCATTTCGTATCGGACAAAGAATTCCGCGAAATGGTGGAGCGCGGCGAGTTTCTGGAACACGCCTGCGTTTTTGGAAGACACAGCTACGGCACTCCCCAAAAATGGCTGGACGAGGCGCGCACACGGGGAGTCGATCTGGTGCTCGAAATTGACGTACAGGGAGCGGAGCAGGTCCGGAGCAAGCTGCCGGAATCGGTGGCCATTTTTATCGTTCCGCCTTCGCGGGAGGAACTGGAGAAGCGCATTCGCGCGCGCAACCAGGATAGTCAAGACGACATAGGGCGGAGGCTGGAACAAGCGCGCTTGGAGATGGCTAGGTACGTAGATTACGATTATGTAGTTATCAATGAAGATGTGGATCGTGCTGGAGAGGCGGTCCGGGCCATAGCGCAAGCGGCGCGCTGCGAAACGAAACGCAATCGCCGGCGCGTTTATCAGATACTTAAATCCTTTGGAGGGCAGAGCACTCATGGCGGTTTCTAACCAGCCACCCGACAGCAAATTTGCATACGTCGTCCTTGTAGCGCGGCGAGCTCGGCAGCTGATGGCGGGAGGCAGACCTTTGGTCGACAATCCGAGAAACCATAAGTACACGCGCCTGGCCGAAGAGGAAATGCGGAAAGGCATGTTGGAGTTTGAATTACCTGAGGTAAGCGAAGCGGAAGAGGATGGGAAGCGGAAAAAAGGGTGAGCTTAGGAGGCTGCCAGCTTCCGCGCGGATAGGCTGATGCGAATCGCACTGGGAGTTTCGGGAGGCGTGGCCGCTTATAAGGCGGCGGAGCTGGTCCGGCGCTTACAGCAGGAAAAGCTTTCGGTACAAGTGGTGATGACGCGGGCCGCGCAGGAATTTGTGACGCCGCTGACTTTCGCCGCACTGACCGGAGAGAAGGTCATCGCCGGGCTTTTTTCTCAGACGCAAGGCGGCTCCAATCTGGAGAGCGCGATTGAGCACATCGCCGTGGCACAGCGAATTGATTTACTGCTGGTCGCGCCGGCCACAGCAGATATTCTCGCCAAATTTGCCAGCGGAATAGCCGATGATTTTTTGACCACGCTTTATCTGGCAAGCAAGGCTCCCGTAATTGTCGCGCCGGCGATGAACGTCAATATGTGGGAGCATCCTGCAACACAGAAAAATCTAGAGACGCTGCGGCAAAGGAACGTTCGGATTGTACAGCCGGATGAAGGCTATCTGGCGTGCGGAATGATTGGCGCGGGACGGCTTGCCGGAAACGATGCGATTGTCGCAGCGGTATGCGAAACGCTGGGGCTGAAGCACGACCTGAGCGGCGCGACTATTGTGATTACAGCCGGACCGACGGTGGAAGATATTGATCCGGTACGGATGCTGACAAACCGCTCGTCTGGGAAAATGGGATATGCGCTCGCGGATGCGGCTTCGAGGCGCGGTGCGCGAGTGGTGCTGATCAGCGGACCTACCGGATTGGTCACACCGAGTGACGTGGAGTGGATTCCGGTTCGCTCGACGCAAGAGATGCGGCGGGCTGTGGCGGAGAGCTTTCGCGAAGCGGACGCGTTGATTATGGCCGCCGCTGTGGCGGATTATCGCCCCGCCGTGCCGGGAGCGCAAAAGATCAAGCGCACCGAGGCGCGGCTGACGCTGGAATTGGAGCCGACAACGGATATTCTGGCAGAAGTCGCGCGGGAAAAGGCATCGAAGATTCTTGTGGGTTTTGCAGCGGAGACTGAGCGAGTGGAAGAAAATGCCCGGCGCAAGCTTGCGGCCAAGGGTGCCGACATGATTGTGGCGAATGACGTCACGAAAGAAGGCGCCGGGTTTGATGCGGATACAAATGTCGTCACGCTGTTCTTGCGCGATGGCAGAGAGATTACGCTTCCGAAAATGTCAAAGCTCGAAGTGGCCAACCGGATCCTGGATCAAATCGTGGAGCTGCGCAGAAATGCGAAGTGAATTTTTCGGATCAGGAAAACGATGAAGCCGGAAAATCACGCCAGCGCTGAGGCATGGCTTAGCTATTTTACCGAACTGAAACTCTCCCCTTTTTACCTGGAGCGCGCCGGCCGCGCCGCCGATGCCGTGGAAACGCCCGTAGAATGTTCGCCTTCAACCGGAGCTCCTCCAAAGCAACCTGAACCGAGCACGCCTTTAAGGCGCGTAGTAGCTCCCAATCCCTTTACGACGCCGACAAAAACGCAAACCGCGGTTCCGTTGCCGGTTATTCGGTCTGCTTCGCTATTTGAGGCGGGCGAGCACATTGCGAACGACTCTCTGGAGCGCATTCGCGAAGACATCGGAGATTGCAAGCGCTGCCGGCTGTGCGAGCAGCGGAACACAATCGTCTTCGGCAGCGGGAACCCGCACGCGAGGCTGGTATTTGTGGGCGAAGGGCCGGGGCGCGACGAGGATATTCAAGGTTTGCCGTTTGTGGGTCGCGCGGGAAAACTGCTGACGCAAATGATCGAAGCGATGGGCTTGAAACGCGAGGAGGTTTACATTTGCAACGTAGTGAAGTGCCGTCCGCCGGAAAATCGCGCGCCGGAGCCGGACGAGATGGAAACCTGTTCGCCTTATTTATACCGGCAAATCGCCGTCGTAAAACCCAAAGCAATCGTTTGCCTCGGTGCGATTGCATTCCAGGCGCTCTATGGTGCGAAGCAGTCGATTTCGCGTTTGCGCGGCCAGTGGCTCGAATTTCGCGGCGTGCCGATGATGGCGACTTATCATCCCGCGTATTTGCTGCGGAATCCGAATGCGAAGGGCGAAGTCTGGGAAGATTTGAAAAAAGTTATGGCGCATCTCGGATTGAAAATTCCTTCGAAGTCATAACGGCAGTCGTAAAATAAAATTCCTCCCCATGCTAATCTGCATGCCTCATATTTCCTGTTAGAGTGATGCACCGCAAGGGCGCGTGGATTCGCGCGAAAAGCGCACGTGGACAGGCAATCTCTTACCAGGAGCGCGAAGTGGGCGTTTTGCTCGGGTTGATCGCGGCTTTGAATTGGGGCGTGGCAGACTTCATGGCACGGTTTGCAACGCGGCGAACGGGCTCCCTGCGAGCGCTTTTGTTCATGCAGGTCGTTGGATTTGCGGCGCTAAGCGCAATTATGGCGGCGAGCGGCCACTGGATGAGTTTTTTTCCTCCGTTAGAATTTGCGAGCTGGGCTTGGATCACCCTTGCGGCAATTTTGAGCGCGTGCAGTTCCCTGGCGCTCTACCGCTCGTTTGAAGTGGGGATACTTGCACTGGTTTCGCCCATCGCCGCGAGTTATCCGGCACTAACGGTGATCTTCTCGATTTTGTCGGGTGAGCGGCTGACATCCGCGCATGCGTTCGGCATTGCGTTTGCTATTGCCGGTGTTATTTTCGCTGCCTTGCCGGTAAAAACCGGCGCTACGCCGAAGGAATCGGCGACCGAACATCATCACAGACATCTGTTGCGCGGCGTGCCCTGGGCGCTCGCGGCGGCGTTGGGCTTCGGCATAAACTATTGGATTCTTGGATTTCGCGTGATGCCGATTTTCAGCGGATTAGGCTCTGTATGGGTGATTCGTCTGCTTACATTCGTGATTTTAGCCATCCTTCTGCGGCCGATGGGACAATCGTTCGCCATTCCCCGCGGCTCGACGGCGTGGCTGATCTTTTTCATCGGCTTGACGGACACGGCGGGATTTGTGGCCAATAATATCGCGTTTAAGCAAGAAGAGATTGCGATCGCCACAGTGCTGGCATCGCTTTATGGCGCAGTGACGCTTTTCTGCGCTGCAGCCTTCTTGCGCGAGCGTCTGGGGCGACGACAGTGGCTCGGCGTTGTGCTTATTTTTGTGGGCGTCGTTCTTGTGAGCGTGTAGCGTGTTGCCTGCTAAACTAAGCGCACAATGAATTCCCGCTTCTTCTGCGAAGTAGCTCTGCCTGTCCCGTTGCGTTCAACTTTCACATACGCTGTGCCGAAACGTTTGGCCGCTGCCGACCTTACAGGCAGTCGCGTGGTTGCGCCGTTCCGTAACCGATCGCTTGTCGGCGTGGCGCTGAAATGCGCTGCGGAAATTCCTTTAGAAGCCGAAATCAAGGAAATCGCCGCGGTTGTGGATGACATTCCGGCCCTGACGCCGGAGCTTCTGGCGCTGGGCAAATGGGTGAGCCGATACTATGTCGCGCCTATCGGAGAAACGCTGCGCTCGATGCTGCCTCCGCATGCGGAAATGCGCGGACTTCGTGACTTCGTTTTAAGCGAGCATGGCCGAGCGTTTCTAACGGAGGCGAAGCGTCACGGAGCCTCCACAGTGGATGAACGAAAGGATCTGGACGCGCTGACCGCGCTGGGATTTGAGAATGCGGCTCCTGTTTCCACGATGAAAGTGAAGGGCGCAGACGGTGAAGCTGTGGTTCGGCGCCTGATACGGCGGGGAATCGTTACCATGCAACATCGCGTACAGCGCAAACAAGAGCGGACGCGAACAATTGTTTCGTGGAATTCTGGGGAGCCGGCCGCGGATGAACGCGAGGAGAAAATCCGCGAGATCTTAAGAGCACGCGGGCCTTCGCCATTGCACACGCTCATGCAAGAGGGGATATCACGCGCCGTGCTTGCGCGGCTCGAGAAAGCGCAGAAAGTCGCGTGCTGGGAAGAGCAAGTCGCGAACAATGAAGATTCCTGGGATGCAGACTTCACACCGCCGGCAAATGTGTTGAACGCGGAACAAGAGAAAGCGGCCCGCTCGATTCGCGAATGGATTGCGGCCGGACATTTCACTGCGGCACTGTTGCACGGCGTGACGGGCAGCGGAAAAACCGAGGTTTATCTGGCGGCGATTGAGGCGGCTCTTGCGGCAGAGCGCACGGCGATTGTCTTGGTGCCGGAAATCGCGTTGACGCTGTGGATGAGCCGACTGCTTCGCGGGCGCTTTGGCGCGACGGCAGCGGTATTGCACAGTGGACTCAACGACAGAGAGCGTGCGCGCGAGTGGTGGCGCGTGCGGCGAGGCGAGGCGCGGGTGGTCGTGGGAACGCGCTCGGCGGCCTTCGCGCCTCTCGACAAATTGGGATTGATTATTGTGGACGAGGAGCAGGAAGGAAGCTACAAACAGGAAGAAACGCCACGATATAACGGGCGAGATACGGCGGTTTACCGCGCTCATCTGGCCAACGCCGTCGCGCTTTTGGGATCCGCAACGCCATCGCTCGAATCGTTTCAAAATGCGCGATCCGGAAAATACAAACTGCTTGAGCTCAGGGCGCGGGTGCAAGGCCGGCCGCTCGCGAGCGCGAGAATTGTGGACTTGCGGAAGGAGTTTGAGCGGACTCATCGATCGGAACCGCTATCCGAACAACTGATCACAGAAATACAAAAACAGCTCGAAGGCGAAATGCAAGCGCTGATTTTGATCAACCGGCGCGGGTACTCGTGGTATGTGCTCTGCAGGAGCTGCGGCGCGGGAATCGAATGCAAGAATTGCAGTATCGCGCTTTCGTATTACAAAAGGCGAGCGCGGCTGGAATGCCACTATTGCGGTTATGCGACGAAGGTACCGAGCGTCTGTCCAAAGTGCAATTCGCGGTATTTGTATTTCGTAGGAGACGGCGCGGAGCGAGTCGAGGAATTCCTCCGCGAGCGGCTACCGAAGGCACGAATCGGGCGGCTGGACCGAGATAGCGTTCGAAGCAAGCGCGAATATCAAAAGGTGCTTGGGGCGTTTGCGCGAGCCGAGTTGGATTTGCTGGTCGGGACGCAAATGGTGGCCAAAGGGCATGACTTCGAGCGCGTGACGCTGGTGGGAGTGGCCGCCGCAGATACGGCGCTCGGCCGGCCGGATTTCAGAGCGGCCGAGAGAACGTTTCAGTTGCTTACACAGGTCGCGGGCCGCGCGGGACGAGGCCGATTTCCCGGCGAAGTGATGATTGAGGCTTATTATCCCGACCACTACGCGATTCAGCATGCGCTCAAGCAGGATTATGCGGGGTTTTTTGAGCGCGAGATTTATTTTCGTAAAATGATGCATTATCCCCCGTTTGTGGCGCTCGCGAATATTGTGGTGCGGGACCGCAAGCTAGAAAATGCGATTCGGTGGTCGAAGGAAATCGCGGCTTATCTTGATTCACAGAAAAGTGAGCAAATAAAGGCGCTGGGGCCGGCTGCGGCAGTGATTTCGAAGCTGCGCCGCGATTTTCGCTTTCAAATCTTGCTGAAGTCGCCGAACCGCAATCTGCTGGGACAGAAATTAGAGGGCTGCTTGCGGTTTTGCGCGAAAAGACGAATCCCGGAAACCGCGGTCATTGTCGACGTTGATCCGGTGAATCTGCTGTAAACGCACCTCAGTGCGGCACGGTTAGCGGAATGGGAGTAAAGCAGAGAAGGAAAATGATAAGCGCCACTACGGCCCACGCACGGCGCTTTGAATCGAGTGGCGTCCAGGAGTCAATCAATGGCGGATGCCGAAATCCCAGAAAGAGCAGCAGGAGACCAATGATCAGCCACTCGCTTCCGCCGTTCCGCCAGAACAGCAAGCCAATCGCAAGAAGCGTGATCCCGACCCCTTGTGACACGCGCCGGTGAACACGGCTTGCGACACTGTAGAGGATGTGTCCGCCATCCAGTTGCCCCACAGGAAGCAGGTTTAGTGCCGTTGCAAATAATCCGACCCAGGCAGCGAGCGCAATCGGGCTGAGCAGAATATTGCTTGGATTCACACCAGGATGCAGGACAGCCATCAAAAATTTCATCAACAGAGGATTTCCGAAAATGACCAAAGCTCCGGCTTGCGCGTCCGGAACGACTTTCGACATATAAATTCCAGCAGTCAGAATCGGAAGGGCAAGAATGAACCCCACCAGAGGCCCCGAAAATCCCACGTCGAAGAGGGCTTTGCGATTCAGAATCGGCGAGCGAATGCGAATGAAAGCGCCGAAGGTGCCGATAAGCGTTGGCGCCGGCAGGAAATACGGATAGCTGGCATTGATGTGGTAATAGTGGCAGGCAAAATAGTGTCCGAGTTCGTGCGCCAGCAAAATGCCAATGAGCGTAAAGGCAAAAGGAATGCCGGCCAGCAGGAGATGCGGGTGGGTCAACGCACGCCAGGTGGGCGCAAACGGATTTTCAACACCGGCAAACGGCGGGCGGTTCTGCGCATAGGACACCGAGAACTCTCGTCCGACGGCCAAAGTTGAAATTATCGTCAGGAAAAAAAGAACAAGTGAAAGAAGGAATGGGCGGCTCTGTGGAACGCTGGTCGTTCGGCGGGAATCAAAGAAGACCGGATACTGTTCGCCCAGCAACTCTTCGGGCCGACGCGCAGGGAGACCGGGCGATCCATATCCATATCCATTTCCATTTGCCACCACTATAGATTACAACGTGCCAAAGATTCTGGCCAGCATAGTGCTTTCAGCAATTGTTGATGTCAACGCGCCCCTCGCACAAAAAACGTTGTGAAGCCGCGGCCCTTTGCGCCGTCAGGCACATCTGAGAGGAGAGAACGCGTCCGGAGTGAGGAAATTTAATGCCTGCAGAAGATAAAGACCAATCTGTCCCGAGCCACATCAATCTCGTCGTCAATGAGGAACAGCGATTGTACAGGCAGAGCCCACTGAATGCCGATGAGCCAAACTCGTCGAGAATGTGAGCAGTCGGTTTTATGGTAGCGCTAACGGGAATCGAACCCGTATTTCGGCCTTGAAAGGGCCGCGTGCTAACCGTTGCACCATAGCGCCAAAATTACAGTCTGCGTAAGGTGAGCCGAGCTCATGATCATTATTCAGGAATCGAACCGAATTGACAAGCAAAGCTACGGAGGAAGCAAGCCTGGGCGATAGATTACAAAGCCGCTGTTTGACCGAGTTTTATTCCCACGCAGAAACGAAGCTAGAAAGTCGGGAACCCTACCGCGGCGTATGCCATAATTAAGCTATGCCTGCTTCAGTCTCGGCGAATCACTTCGACCGCCGCGCATGGGTGTCTGCCGGCATGGAGATGCTCCGTTCGGCGGGCGTGCAGTCATTGTCGATAGAAGCGCTGGCCAAAAAGCAGAACATTAGCAAAGGCAGCTTTTACTGGCACTTCAAAGATCGCGAAGATTTCCTGGAGTCCATCCTAGACGAATGGCAACAGCGTCAAGGCGACTGGAGCACAAACGGGGACTCGAATCAGAGCCCAGTGGAACGTTGGGCGAGGCTGCTTGAAACTTTTGCCGAACCGGGCTACGCAAGCCTGGAGCTGGCGATTTCAACATGGGCACGCCAGGATCAAAACGTTGCCCGCCGTGTAGCAGATGCGGATCGAAAGCGCGTTCATTATTTAGCTGACATTTTTCGCGAAATCGGATTCTCGCATGATCAATCCGAGGAGTGGGCAAACGCGGCATTCTGTTTCTATCTTGGCTGGCTGGATCGCGCGGGAAGAGACACGCAGATCCAAAATGGGCCGACATTGGCAGAGTTACTCTCCCGGTTGGTGCTGGCGGCTTCTGCCCTGGCGAGCCAGGAGGCTTTGCGACAATCCAGGCGCTAGCGCGTTATACTGGTTTGATGCGACAGCACAGAATCCTCCCCGGATATTTCTACGGATCGAATGAAATCCTCGTTCTCTCTTGAAAATTACGAGCGCGCGTTGCTGGTGTCCTATGCCCTAAAGGGTCGCACCCGGCCAAACACAGGCATAACCTCGGCAAAAGAATCGCTGTCGGAGCTCGGGGAATTGGCGAAGAGCGCCGGAGCGCAGGTGGCGGGCAGCCGCTTTTATCAGCGCGAAAAGATCGATGCCGCGACTCTGCTGGGGCGCGGAAACACAGCGGAATTGAAAAATGAGGCCAAACGTCTGAATCTTAACCTGATCATTTTCGATGGCAATCTTTCACCCTCACAGCATCGCAATATAGAGCGGGAGGTTGACCGTCGCGTCATTGATCGTACGCAACTCATTCTGGACATTTTCGCACGGCACGCCCACACTCGCGAAGGACAGCTTCAGGTAGAACTGGCACAGCTGAATTATTTGCTGCCTCGCCTTGCTGGCAGCGCGCAAGAGCTTTCGCGGATGGGCGGCGGCATCGGGGCACGCGGGCCCGGCGAGCAAAAACTCGAGACGGACCGCAGGCGCATTCGCGAACGCATCCGAAAAATCAAACGCGCCATCGAATCTGTGCGCCGCCAGCGCTCGATTCGCAGGCGCGCACGGCAAGCTGTTCCGCTGGCCACAGTCGCGCTTGTGGGCTACACAAATGCGGGCAAATCGACACTGTTTAACGCCCTGACGAAAGCGGATGTGCTGACTTCCTCGAAGATGTTTGCAACTCTGGATCCGACGGTACGAGCCCTGAAGCTGCCGTCACGCAGGCGGGTTCTGCTTGCGGATACGGTCGGATTCATCAGGGATTTACCGCCGGACTTGATTGCGGCATTTCGCGCCACGCTGGAAGAAGTGCAGGAAGCCGCGCTTATTTTGCAAGTCAGCGATATTTCCAGCCCTCTTGGAGCAGAGGAAAATGCAGAAGTGGAGAAAATCCTCGACGAGCTGGGCGTTGCAGATCGCCCGCGGTTGCGCGTGTTCAATAAGATCGACAAGTTAGATCCGGCGGAACTGGAGTCCCTGAAGCGATTGATTCAGGCGAAGAGTTCCGCTCTGCGCGATCCGCGAAATGCGAGTTTCGTATCTGCAGAAAGATGCGAGGGGCTTGGCGAACTCGTCGCGCACATCGATCGGATGATCGCTATTGATCCGATTGTTGAAGTGCATCTGAGCATCCCGGTCTCGCGAGGCCGCGAAATCGCCGCGGTGTATGCGAGCGGACGCGTTTTAAACTCCGAGTTGCGAAACGGCCACATGCAGTTAACAGCGCGCGTTCCTGAATCGCTAGCGGGCAAACTGGATGCTTTTGAAATTAGCCACCGGCTGAGGGCCGGCGAAAGCGCGCGGAATGTATTGTAAATTCAACACTTGTTACCGGCTCGGCTCAGGTTGAAATTCAAAATTCCGGACTCCGAGTTGTGCAAATTCCGCCTGCGCCCTGCAACTTTTCGGTTTGGCGCCAAAGATCTCCTGCCGCCTGGAATGCCGGCTATCCTGCTGTAATTTCAGCTACTTACAGAAGAACCGGAGAGATTGTGGGGCATCCAAGTTCCATTCGAGTTAACAGGGCCTGCTCTTGAAGCCCTATTTTCCACAATGATTTCCACAGCAGCTCACCGCTCGACACTAAGCTACTATACAGTAAATATGAGCCCGAGGAACGATTCCCAAAGTGCCCCCGTTAACCTTTCAGCCACCTTTGCCAGATTGACTCAGCGTACTGGTAGCCCTATAGTGAGCTTATCAGCGCGGGTGTCTGGCGGGCCGAACCGCACGAACGAGGCAAAGATGAATCTTCCGAACAGTCTTACGATTCTTCGCATCTTCTTCGTGCCTCTGCTCGTCGTGGTCCTGCTGACTCGAGAGCCAAACTGGAATTTTTTGGGATTGTCGGTTCATTTCGAAATATGGGGTGTTTTGATTTTACTGGCCGCGGCGGCGACCGATGCCGCGGATGGCTACTTCGCTCGCAAACGTGCAGAAATCACAACGCTGGGCATTCTGCTCGACCCCATTGCGGACAAACTGCTCATTTCTGCAGCCTTCATTTCCTTGGTTGCCATTGGCTTGGTGCCGGCGTGGATGGTTGTGATCATCATCGGGCGCGAATTCATCGTGATGGGTTTGCGCAACATCGCTTCGGCAGAAGGCCTGGTGATCCCGGCATCGCCCCTGGGTAAAACGAAGCTGGTTTTGCAAGTGCTCGCCGGCTGCATCGTGATCTATTCCGCGACACACGCAAGTCTGAAGCTTCTTGCCACAGTTCTTCTGTGGTTGGTAGTGATCAGTGCGGTTGTTTCGGCGATTCATTACTTTATGATGTTTTGGAATCAGGTCGACGACCGTTTCAAAGTGCGGCAGCGCCAAATTCAAAGCATGACCCCGGTGCTTAAACAGGAAAAGAATCCGCAAGATGTTGCCACTCCTTAGCCACGAAAAGCGCGCGCTCCTCAAAATTGCCAGGAAATCCGTTGAATCTGCGGTGGCAGGATTTGAGCAACGAATCACGATTGAACTGACTGGAAATCTTGCACTTCCCGCCGGTGCCTTTGTCAGCCTGCATCATCTCGGTCGTCTGCGAGGGTGCATCGGGCGTCTGGTTGGCAATCAGCCTCTGGCTGAAATTGTCAAGGAATGCGCTGCGGCGGCGACGAGCGATCCGCGATTTCGCAAATTGACCTTGCACGAGTTAGCGCATGTGGAGATTGAAATTTCTGTTCTGTCTGAACCAAGAATCTGTACGGCGGGTGAAGTGGAGCCGGGCATTCACGGGATAATTATTTCCGGGACACGACATCGCGGTGTTCTCTTGCCGCAAGTTGCAGTCAAGTATCGCTGGTCAAGACAGGAGTTTCTGGAGCAAGCCTGCATGAAAGCGGGGCTTGCTTCTAACGCGTGGAAGCATCCCGAAACGCAAATCGCGGTTTTTACCGCGGAAGTCTTTGCGCAAAAGGACTTCTGCCGTTCAGAACTCCAGGACGCTGCAGAGGCAAATGCGAGCCCCTATTCCAGCTCGCAATAATCGCCTTCATAAATCTGCTGCAAACTGTAAGTTATAAGAACTGTAGAGGCATTCGGAGTTGTACGCAGCACGATGCCTTCGCCAAGAATCTGGCGAGGCAAATCCTTCCATGAGTAGTGATTTGGCGCCGAACCGAATCCGTAAACGGCAGTGGCCATGCCGGGAGTTTGATAGACCACGTCACCATCGTTGGTCTGGTAGCGGAAAATGCGGAAATAATCTCCAACCTTTACGCCCTGCCTGCTTCCCAGATTCACGTATACAATGTCGTTGGTCCCGGATTCAATTTCAAAAGACTTGCCGGCTACAATCATTGCTTTCTTTTTGCCGCTGGGCGGAGCAAAGCGGTCGAAGTTAGTTTCGGGCTTAAGCTGGGGAACTGGCTGCGGGACGAAGGGTCGGACGATGTCACCGCGCTGCATATAGCTGCAGGAATTGGTCACTTGAGCGATAGAAACATTGGAATGAGCTACAACCACTTTTATTCTGCCTTCGTCCTGCCACATTTGTCCCATGGCGCCCAGCAGGCGGCGCTGCGCCGCGAACCACCAGATGTGCGTATTATTTTCCATCGGGCGAATGACCGAAAATTCATCGCCTGGCTTTACGCCGTCCTTGGATCCGCGGTTGATATAAACGTAATCGCCCTGCGAAAACGTCACCCGATAGAGCGCATCCTCGCCGGATATAATAGCGGTGCTACGCGGGATGTGACGCGTGGTTATTATTCCCGAGCAATAGACATCTTCGTGGGTCGTGCTGGGTGCCGAGTCAGAAGTTTGTCCCCAGGCAAGAAGCGGAAGGAATGCAGTCAGTCCCACAATTAGAGCTTTTCTCCACATTTGAATCACTCCCTCGTCGCAAATCACGCTGCTAATCCGGCAAGCGTGTACTAAAGCGACCGTAGCAAACGGCCGAAAGGTGGTCAAGGCAGTCTGCCATTGCGTTTAACGTATCGGGTAACGCATCCTATGTAGTTTCACCCTGTACGCACGAACAGGATGCGATGCACCGCTTCATGAAAAACGGTCGGCTCTGCGCCGTCGTTGCGGCGCGCACGAGCAGTGAAGCTCTGCGTCAGGTGCACAAGGCGCTGCGCTATACAACGACTGTCGAGCTGCGTCTTGACTGGCTCGCCGGACCTGCTGAAGTTCAAAAGTTGTTGAAGTCCCTTGGAGCGCGCCGTTTCCGTTCAGCTGTGGAATGGATTGCCACGTGTCGAAGACAGAATGCCGGGGGAAAATTTCGCGGCAGTGTAATTGATCAGCTTCGCCTGTTACGCTCTGCGATTCGCGCGGGCTGCCGATGGGTCGATGTTGAAATTGAGACCGTGCAAGCTGTCTCTCTCCTTTTATGCTTGATGTACATCAAGCCGGCGCATGGAATCGTTTCCTTCCACGACTTCCGCGCCCTACCTCGCCCAGAGCGCTTATCGCAGATTGTGAGTCAGTTGAATCGGATCTGCTCAGACGGGCCATTTGAAACTTTTAAGGTTGCTGTGAAATGCGCCTCGCTCCGCGATTCTCTGCGCCTGTTGAAAATCGCAAGCCGCCGAAGCAACTCGATTGTAGCGCCCATGGGCAAATTGGCTTCTGCCGCACGTATTCTTTCGCTGCGTGCGGGAAGCCGGATGGCTTACGCTCCGGTGGAACAGAGCACGGCACCGGGCCAGATTTCACTTCGGCAATTTCGAGAGCTTTATCGCGGCGGCGATTTTGACAGCGGAACTCGCGTGTACGGGGTGATTGGCAATCCTGTGGAACATTCGCTTTCGCCACTGTTGTTCAATGCCGGCTTTCAGGCTCGCAAACTGAATTCTGTTTACCTTCCGTTTTTAGTTTCTGATTTACGCGACTTTATGGCGGCAGTAAAACCACTGGGCATTCGCGGATTCAGCGTTACATTGCCATTCAAGCAAAAATTGTTGAGGTTTTTGGACGGTTGCGATGCGCTCGCCGATTCCATTGGCGCCGTGAATACGGTCACCGTACGAGCAGACGGAACATTAATCGGCTACAATACAGATTCTGTCGGTATTCTGGTTGCGCTGAAGCGGCAAGCAATTTCCGGCAGCCGCATTCTGATATTGGGAGCCGGGGGAGCCGCGCGTGCTGCAGCCTTTACGCTCATGCAAGCGGGCGCATCGCTTTACGTTTGTTCGCGTCGGAGGGGAAAAGCGATCGAGCTCGCGCGTGCTGTTCATGGCGACGCCGTGCAGCGCACCGGTCTTCGCAAGCGATTTTTTGACGTGATCATTAATGCGACGCCCGTGGGAATGTATCCGCGCGAACGGTCTTCGCCCCTTAGGGCGTCTGAACTGAACTGCTCGCTTGCTTTCGACATGGTCTACCGGCCTCGCAAGACGCATTTTCTTCGACTGGCGGCTGAGCGCGGCATCGACACTGTAAGCGGACTGGAAATGTTTTTAGCGCAGGCCACTGCGCAGTGGGAGATTTGGACTGGCACGGAAGCCCCGCGCGACGCCATGCGGCGGGCCGTCGAGAAAGCTCTGCGTCTAGATGAAAGGAAGAAACGGACCTAGATGGTCGAGCCGAATTTTAAGCACTTCTTCGCTCTCGCGCGTGACAGCAATTTTGTCCCGGTTTATGAATCGATTACCGCGGATTTGCTTACGCCCGTTGCCGCATTTTTAAAACTTGCGAGGAAGGAAAAATATGCCTGCTTGCTCGAAAGCGTTGAAGGCGGCGAAAACATCGGCCGCTACACTTTTTTAGGCATAGAGCCGGCCGAAATTTTCCGGTCCAAGGGCCGGGTTTGCATACTGGAAACCAAAGGAGAGCGCCGAGTCTTCGACTCAGATCCGATTGTGGCATTGCGTGAGAGAGTTGCGCGGTATAAGCCTCTTCGCATCGCTGGCCTTCCACCGCTGACGGGCGGCGCAATCGGCTATTTCGCTTATGACATGGTGCGCCTTCTCGAGCGCATCCCCGCACACGCTCCAGACGAATTGAACTTGGACGATTCAATACTGATGTTTTTTCACGGCATAGTCGCCTTCGATCACGTCCGCCATCGCGTCTGGATCGTCCAAAACGTGTTTACGGAAGATCGTGGAAACCTGAAGCGAAGTTACCAAGAGGCTGTTCGAAAAATTCGTCATATTCGGCGGCAGCTGGAACAACCGCTGCCGAAGATTGCCGCGATGAACCGCCAGCCGCCACCCCGCTTCACATCAAATTTCACCAAAGCACAGTACGTTGCGGCCGTCAAGAAGGCGAAAGAATACATTCGCGCCGGCGATATCTTTCAAGTCGTGCCAAGTCAGCGGTTTTCGGCATGCTCGAAGATCGATGCTTTTGAGATTTATCGCTCGCTTCGCGTTGTCAATCCGTCACCGTATCTTTACTATCTGCGGCTCGGCGACATCGCGCTGGTCGGCAGTTCGCCGGAAATGCTGGTAAAAGTCCAGGGCCGTGACGCGTTTTATCGTCCCATAGCCGGCACGCGGCCGCGCGGCCGCACGCAACAGGACGACAAAAGCCTCGAAAAGGCACTGCTTGCTGACCCTAAGGAGCGCGCTGAACACATCATGCTCGTCGATTTGGGACGGAACGATTTAGGGCGGGTTTGCGAATACGGCTCTGTGCGGGTCGAGCGGCTGATGTTCGTCGAACGCTATTCCCATGTCATGCATCTGGTTTCCACGCTTCGCGGAAGGCTGCGCAAGAACGCGGATTGCCTCGACGCTCTAATGGCCTGTTTTCCCGCCGGAACGCTCAGCGGCGCGCCGAAAATTCGCGCCATGGAAATTATTGACGAGCTGGAACCTTCCCGCCGAGGAATCTATGGAGGCGCGATCCTGTATCTCGATTTTTCGGGCAATCTTGATTCCTGCATCGCGCTTCGCACGTTGATAGCAAAAGACGGAGTATTCCATGTTCAGGCAGGCGGCGGCGTGGTTGCTGATTCGGTTCCCGAAAAGGAGTACCAGGAGACCGTAAACAAGGCGCGCGCGCTTTTCGTCGCGGTGGAAATGGCGCATCAAAGGAAGCGGGAATAGGTGGCCTTTCGAATGATCCTGGTAATCGATAACTACGATTCGTTTACCTATAATTTGGCGCAGTACCTCGGTGAGCTCGGCCAGAAGCTCGAAATCCGCCGAAACGATGAAATCAGCGTGAGTGAAGTTGAAAATATGAGGCCGCAAAAGATCATTATTTCGCCCGGGCCTTGCACTCCACGCGAGGCCGGAATCAGTGTGCCCATCGTTCAGAGCTTCGCCCGCACAATTCCCATCCTCGGAGTTTGCCTCGGGCATCAGTCCATCGGCGAAGCCTTCGGCGCCAAAGTCATTCGCGCTAAAAAAGCGATGCACGGTAAGACCAGCACAATTCACCATGACGGCAAGACGATTTTTCGCAAATTGCCACAGGACTTCGTAGCTACGCGCTACCATTCGTTGGTGATCGAACGCAGATCGCTCCCGAAGTGCTTACAAGTTTCAGCGGAAAGCGAGGACGGGACGATTATGGGCTTGCGTCATCGCAAATTTGCAGTTGAGGGAGTCCAATTCCATCCCGAGTCTATACTCACAAGCGTGGGTTTTGACTTACTCAGGAATTTCCTTTCTCTTTGACGGACGGCTTTTACCCCCATACCCAATCGGCGCCAAGATAGACGCACCTAAATGCGAGGACGCGGGCGCAGGCGTGCAAGGTACGACTCCACTTCCTGCAAGCGAAACATTTTGAAGAGAACAAACAAAATCAGTACGCCGGCTGCTGTGGCCGCGATCAAAATCTCGAAAGACCCGAGCGCGCGCTGCCACGCGATTGTTTTCGCCATCCATACGGCGATTTCGTGCACAGCCAGCCCGGTGATAGTTGCGGCGCCCACGACTTTCACAAAAAATGAGAGCAGGGCGTCAATCTGATGATTTTTGGTGTGCCGTACCAGCAGCACGAAAAGCAGTATGGTGAGAGCCGTGATTCCGATCGAACTTGCCAGGGCAAGCCCCAGGTATTGCGCGCGCCGCGACAGCCACCAGTACAGCGGAATATCCATAAATGTCATTGCAGTCCCGAAAATGGCCGGCGTCCAAGTATTTCGAGTCGAGTAAAATCCTCGCGCCACTAAATTCTGCGCGCCCCAAGCGAACATTCCGAGCGAAAAGAGCGCTAGCGTCGCAGCGATGGCGTTCAAATCCGTCGCCTTCAATTCCGTGTGCGAGAAGACGAGGTGCACCACGAAGGGACTCTCCGCGATTGCAAACGCCGAGATGGGAATCAGAAGAAGCATCAGCCCCTTCAGAGTGTCGTTCAGAACGCGATTGAGCTCCGTTAACTTTCCTTCTGAATATAACTGCGCTAAAAACGGAAAGGATGCGACCCCAATTGCCTGCCCTACTACGCCCAGCGGCACGCGCATCAGTTTTTGCGCGTATTCCAGCCAAGTAATGGATGCCGGCACGAGATACGAAGCAAACCATCGAATAATCCACTGGTCGGTAAAGACCAGAGACAATGCGAGCATGATGGGAATCGCTAACTTGATGAAAAGCCGGAATCCGGGATGGCGCAGATCCAACCTGGGCAAAAATCGCGCGCTCACGCGATGGGCGCCATAAATCTGAAGCAGGAAGTTTCCCAGGATCGCACCGACGAGCACCCCAATCGCAAATGCAGATATGCCGAAACGCGAAGCCAGGAAGAAGCCGAACAAGATTGTCGTCAAATTATAAATAATGGGCGCGAGCGAGGGCACCACAAAGCGCCCTTTCGCATACTGCACAGCACTTAAAATGCCGCCCTCATAAAAGCAAAACTGAGCGGGCAGCATAAGCCGCGTCAGAAATATGAGATGCTGTTTCGCTGCGGGACCAAAGCCCGGGGCGATAACGGCAACAAGCTGAGGCGCGAAAATTTCTGCGACGACAATTAGGGCAAGCACCACGAGCCCCATGAAGGTCATCACCGTCGAGAATACATCCCATCCCTCGTCCTCCCGTCCTTCCGCGCTGAATTTGAGAAATACCGGAATGAAGGTAAGACTCAGCGAGCCTCCTGCAACAAGATAATTCAAGAAATCCGGCAGCGTGAATGCCGCGTAATAAGCGTCCGTTGCGGCGTTTGCTCCGATCTCATGTGCGACCGTCCAATCCCGCAGGAATCCCAGAGCGCGGCTGAGCAAAACTGCTGCCATGATAATTCCGGTGGATTGAATGATTTTCCGGTTGATGCTGTGTGCCACGAAGAAATACTACACGGACTTCGCTGCGAGTTGCGCCACCACTTCGGCGTCCTTGCCAAACTTCTCACTACCGCGACAGAACCGCTCAGGGTCACGCACGCAGATAATCCGGTCGCCAAGTCTTAATGAGTTGTTTGATCGTTTTGCGGTCATTGATTTTATCTTCCTGAACGCGGCGCGCAAGCTCCGGAAGCTCGGCGTCGCTGGCGAACCGTAAAGCTACGAGCTGGTTCAGAGTGAACTGCGGAATTAGGGGCTTCAAATCCAGCGGCAAAACCTGCTCGAGACGGAGCCGCATTTCCAGGCGAATCACCCGGTCTTGCACGGTCAGTGCGAACATACGCGCGTATAACGCCACGAGCACCAGCGCAATGGCGAGCAGCAGTGAGGTAATCGTATCGAAGGAAAACCCCGAGTGAATCACGTGATAGATCTGGTCCCCGAAATTCAAGAATAAAATCGGCAACGCCACCAGATGAAATGCAGGCACCACACGAACATGGTTTGAGAAATCCTGTTGCTTCATGGAATCTTCTCCTGTTCGAATACAAGCCAAGATACGCATCGGCCGGAAACATTGTTCCAGATATTGTTCTCGGGTTAGACGCGCAGCCGTCCAGTTCGTCTTACGACCGTTCCATCAGCGGACCTTCACAGAGGATAATCCAAAGGCTCGCGAATGAAATTCAAGCACTCCAGGCAGTCGCGCGGCAAAATACTCCCAGTCGTGATGCCCGGGATACAAATGAAATTCATGAGGAATTCTTCGTGCGTCAAGAATTTTGTTGAGAGCCTCGGCGCCACGCTCGAAGCCGTAATCATCCTGCAGGCCGCAATCGAAATAGATCCTCAGTCCTGAAAGATCTGCCGTTCGGGCCAGCCGGAGCGGGTCGTTCCGTTCCCAAAATGCCCGGTCAGGAGGAGTGCCAAAAGCCCGCAGAGCACGCAGCAGAAATGTCTCCTGTGGATTTGCGAAATGGATATTTGGAAAATTTGCGAGCAGCGCCGCGCCATTTGCTGAAACCGACACAAAAAGCCTTGGGTGTTCGAATGCCAGATGCAGAGCGCCATACCCGCCCATGGAAATTCCGCCGATTCCGCGAGCCTGGCGCAGCGGAATTGTTCTATACGAGCGGTCAATAAAAGGAATAAATTCGCGCAAAAAAAAGTTCTCATATGGGACGCGCCCATTCTTCGAATTGATATAGAAGCTCGTGTCCGCGGCTGGCGTAACGATTAGAAATTTGCCGATTTTGCGCGCTTGCCAGAGATCTTCAACGATATTCCATCCACCGGAGCCTACAAGCATTTGCTCGTTGCCACCAAGGCCGTGCAAAAAGTAAAGCACAGGATAGCGGCGCGACCGGTCGGAGTCGTAACCCGGAGGCAAGATCACACAGTAACGCACCGCGCGACGCAGCAGTTGGCTGCGAACTGCCCGGCACTCGATTCGTCCCAGCTTCTGCGCGCTGGATCGCAGCGCCCCCACGGATATGAAGATCGCCGTAATCGCAAGTATCTTGGCGACGAAAGAAACGTTCAAAAGTCTTCGATTTCTGCGAAGGCAATTGCCGCGCCAGGACTGACTATTCATACCGGAGCGCCTCAACAGGATTGAGGCGGGCTGCCCGCGTGGCCGGATAGATTCCCGCAAAAAGGCTTACCACAACTGAAAACGCGATAGCTCCGAGCGCAAGCCATAGCGGCACTGCAGAAATTTGCACAGAGGGCAGCTGTCGCCGCACCAGATAGAGATTCGTCCCAAACGTCAACGCACGCCCGATTAACCATCCGAGCAAAACGCCCGCAGCTCCTCCAATCAGACCCATGGTCCCCGCTTCAGCGAAAAAAATCTGCTTCACATCGCGATCGTCCGCCCCCAGCGCCTTGAAAACGCCGATTTCGCGCCGCCGCTCCAGTATCGCCATCGCCAGGGTGTTCACGATACCCAGAGTTGCTACTGCGAGCGCCAGACTGCCGAAAATTCCCAGCAGCAAATCCACAACGGTGAAAAACAACTGGAGATTTTTCGTCGTGTCCAAAAGAGAAAAAGTCGCAAATCCCATTTTCTTAATCGCGGCTTCAGTGCTCGCCACCTCGGTCGGATCTTTCACTCGCACCGTGAGACTCGAATACGTTCGCGACGGAGCATTTCCGCTGACAAGCTGTTGCAGATCTGACATCTGCGTTGCACTCAATTCCTGCGCCAACGCAAGCGGGATAAAAACTCTGCTGCGTCCGAATCCACCAAATCCGCCTTCCGGTTCCGTATCGATGATTCCAACGATGCGAAGTCTCTTCTGTTCCGGAACGACCGAAAAGCCCCCAGAACTTTCCGACGCCCTGTCCGTCGCCGTCTTCTTGCCGGCGTTTTGCTCGCTCGCCGGCGGGAGCGTCTCGCGTTTCGCATACCGTAACACCAGCCACTTGCCGATGAGCGAATCCGGATGGCTCGATAGCTCTTTCGCAAATTGAATTTGAAGAATGGCCTCGTTGGCAGTTGGTCCCGAGAAAAACGTGCCCTTCATCCCCTGAAACGCATCGTCCGTTCGTGCAGATGCTGGGACGCCAGCAACACTCGTCGGATAAGGTGCGGCATTGTAACGAACTTCGGTGACGAAGCGTATTTGCGGATAAACCTCGGTGACATTCGCGAGCTGCGCAAGTTCGCGCCGCGCAGAGCCGTCCAGCGGTCGCGCCTTTTCCGCTGACTGCGCGAACCCTGCGCGCCCCGACTCGAACCCGCGTTCCGCACGTGACATCACGAAGATTGCATTGAAAAGCCCACTGCTGGCCAGCCGCTGGGATGCGAATTGCTGCAGCCCTACTCCAACCGAGAGCATTGCTACAAGCGATGCCACCCCCACCGCCACTCCCAGCGTGGTCAGCGAATTCCGCAACAGCGCTTCCCGCAAATTGCGACACGCAAGCTCTGCGAGATCCACGATTTTCAACGGGGGTCTCCTGCAGTCTGCTCTAGTTTGCCATCCGCCATGGTGAAGATTCGATTCGCGAACCGCGCTGCGAGCGGCTGCTCGTGCGTGACCATCACAATCGTCATTCCTAAATTGCGATTGAAGGACTGCAGCAGCCGCATGATCTCCTCGCCGGTCGCACTATCCAGATTGCCGGTTGGCTCATCCGCGAGCAAAATCTTCGGATGATTCACCAGAGCGCGTGCAAGCGCTGCACGTTGCTGTTCGCCTCCGGACAGTTCCAGCGGACGATGTGCCAACCGCCTGTCGAGATGGACCACTTCGAGCGCTTCGCGCACGAGCGCAAAGCGTTCACTGCGCGGACGCTCCGCCAAACGCAAAGGAAGTTCGACGTTCTCCAAAAGGGTCATGCGCGGCAAAAGGTTAAACGCCTGAAAAACCATTCCCACCGTCGCCCTTCGGTAGCGCGCAAGCTCATGCGCATTCATCTCTGCAAGGTTTTGCCCTTGCACCTGAATCGAACCGCCGGTGGGACGATCGAGGCCGGCGATTAAATTCAGCAGCGTGGACTTTCCCGATCCCGAACTGCCCAGCAACGCGGCAAAATCGCCGCGACGAACTGAGAATGTGACCTGATCCACTGCCGTGATCAAAGCACCGCCCATCCGGTAATGGCGCGAAAGCTTGTCTGCCCGAAACGCCTCGTCATCGCTTTGTTCGAGTAAGCCAGCCTTCGCAGTTTGTGCAAAAGGGCTTTCGCTTTGGTTTTCGTCCGTCATCCCAATGGGCTCATTCATCGCACTGCCGCAAATTCCGCAACCTCGATGTTACTACGTTATGCGCGCGCGTGAAGTTTCGCGATTTTTTATCTCACGGCATTTACGTCATGCGCTCGGGCATCTGCGTCTCAGCGGTGTCAAAAAGCAAATAAATGCCCGTGCCACCGCAGGATTTTTGCTTCAACCCATCGTGAAACGTGTGGAAGAAGCGCTTTCTGCTTCGAATTTACTCAATATTGCAGAGAGGCGAACCAACTATCGGGTCCGATGAAATCTGGAGGACGTCGCCTGTGGAGGTCAAACGCGGCAAGTGAAAGAACTTCACACCACGGTATCTATTGTAGTTCCTGCGGCCGCAAAAACAGCGGGCATTTCGGCGCGCGCGAGCGGAAGGAAACACTTGAGAACACCAGGATCAAACTGCGTGCCGCTGGCCTCGATCAAGCGGCGCTCGGCCTCCTCAAATGGAAGTCCGCGACGATACGGACGCGAAGAAACCATCGCATCAAAAGAGTCGATGATAGAAACAATGCGCGAACCCACGGGAATCTCTTCGCCCTTAAGTCCGGCAGGATAGCCTTTACCATTAAAGCTTTCATGATGGTGCAAAATCAGCAGGCTGGCGCGCTCGAATCCAGGAATCTGTCGCAAGACGACCCAACCGTATTCGGGATGCTTTTTCATCAAATCATATTCTTCCGGTGTCAGTCGCGAGGGCTTATTCAGAATCGCATCGGGAATCCCGATTTTGCCAATGTCGTGAAGGAGCGCAGCAACTTCAATATCCGCAAGCGCGCTTGGATCAAGGCCGAGTTCGCCTCCAACGTGAAGCGCCCATTCTGCAAGCCGCGTGCTGTGTATTCCGGTATTCAGGTCCTTCAGGTCAAGCAATTGATTTAATGCGCAGACCATGGCGTTTCGTACCGCCAGCATTTCTTCCTCGGCAACGCGCAGCGAAAGATTCACGGCGGCCTCGGCGTGCAGGTCCGGGATTATGCTCGGGGCGAATCTCCCTCGTTGCGCCGAAAGCAGAACATCAGTGGCATCCGCCTCGCTCTGAATGGCTTCACGCACAGGTCCCTCCTCGCCCATTACCACCAATTCCACTCAAGGGAAGAAAGCGCCTGATACACGTTGAGCTCGCCGTAACCCATGTTTGAACCAATCCACGTAGCGTGCGAAATTGCTTGCTCGGCCACGGACTGATTCATGCTGGGATGAATACTAATCAGCAGCGCCACGGTTCCGGCAACCATGGGCGAAGTAAACGAAGTTCCGGAAGTCACCGAGTATGAACCGAAAGGATACGTTGTGACAACATTTTCGCCGGGCGCTGCCCCCCATACTACCTGATTGCCGTAATTTGAAAAGCTGGAGCGTTGATCAAAATCATTCGTAGAAGCCACTCCCATCACGTTTTTCAATCCCGCTGGATAAACGACGATCTGTTGGCCATCGTTGCCGGAAGAAGCAACGCATACCACATCGTTGGCGCTGGCATAGTTGATGGCCTTCGTCAGTTCGCTCGAGCTCGAGGCCAGCTCAAAGCTCATGTTGATAACGTTGGCATGATTCTGCACCGCGTAGTAAATCGCAGCGAGAATATTGGAAAGCGTGCCGCTGCCATCCGCGCTAAAGGCTTTGAGCGGCATCAGCTTCGCGGTTGGCGCAACCATATGCACTACACCGAGAACCTCAGTACCGTGACCGAATGCGGCAAAGCCGGTATTGTCGAGCATCGCTGCCGTGTGCTGGTCCAGCATCGCGGCAGTGTGCTGATCCACGAACGCCGCCTGGCAGGAATTGCAAGCTGAGCCCGTCGCACCATCCAGGTCCGTCATTTCCGAACCGCCAGGCTGATTGCGCGTAAAGTCGTAACCGGGAAGCAAGAAAGGCTTGAGCGCCGGGTGATTTGGGTCGACTCCGGTATCAATGTCCGCCACGATTCCGGTCCCGCTAACGTGAAAACTGCTTCGCGCCTGCTGGAGCCGGATGATGAGCGACGCAGGTTGATTCACGTATCCGTCCCAGACGGTCGAGCCAAAATAATTGACTGGATTTTCATCGTACAGATAGCTGGGAATTTCGGTTTGAAACGGACCAAAACTCGATTGCAGCGGAAGCACCACCAACTGGTCCGGCTCGGCATCCACGATGCCATCCACTAAGTTCAACGCGCTGGCCAGAACGTCGGGCAAAAGCCCCTGCGCTGGTTGAACCAAAAAGAGCTGCCCCTGATTACCATCAAGCTCGCCTACTACCGTGCAGCCGTTCGCCAGACAGACATTCTGAAGGCCCGAAAGGCCAAGCGTGGTGCGAACAATCACCGCCTGTGGCTGCCCAAGCAGAGTGTTGACGGTGTTTGTTAAAGTCTGCGTAACTCCAGAGAGCAAGCCGCCGAGCAGTTGCGCTGAAGCCGGGCGCGGAGCGACAACAAACAGGACAAATGCCAAAATCGGAAGCAGGCGTTTCATGGCTGAGCGGGCTCCTTCAGGTGACATCAACGAAGTTCTAGTTTTTCCATTACCGCAAATTTGTTCAATGGTACGGGCAAACATTTTTGACTCCTTCTGATTAAACTTTTTGGCTAGTACTTTGCCTCAAATTGGCCTTTCGCCGGGACTCCATCCCAGGTTGCACCTCTCCAGTCACAGCCGCCTTAGAGGGCTCCAGCAGTGGAATCTCGATTCCGACGCCATCTGGAAGCGCAAGTTTCAATTGCAGGCGCTCACGAAGCTTGCACTCCATCTGGAATTCGCCGAAAGGACCCGTCTGCGAAGAAGTAATTTTTTTGCGATTCTTCACCAAGCTGACTGGCATACCTATCACCATTTGTGATGGGTCAGCCGAATTGAGCACTTGCCCAAGAATGAAAACTGCATCCGAATCAAGTTGGGGCTCCAAGCGCAGGTCAATTCGATATGCTCCTGCGGCATAGAGAAGCTGCCTGGAAACCGGAGCCGAACCGCGCACACCGGCAAGAGCTGGTGTGCGCACGCTGTCGAAAAGCAGATCTGCAATCCGGGATTTGCCAGGCTTCCGAACAGCAAAATAACTTTTTGCGATGCGGACTGATTCTTGAGACGGCTGGTAATCGAGTTCGCTCGACATGACGCCGCTGACGCGCGTCCAGAACTTCAGTGTAGCCCTGCACTCCTTGCATCCGGTTTCGATATGCGCTTGCATTTTCGCTTTTGCGTCCTCTTCGAGTGTGTTACGAACAAAATCTGCCCATCGCTCCGCCGCAAAATGTGACATATGACCTTCCCCCGAGATTTCGAGATTTCAGTGCTTGCCCATGCTTACCCAGTAAGGGTACTCAGAGGGCTGAAAAATATAGGCAGCGTAAAAATTAATTTGAGACCTTGCCGCTAAGGAAAAAAGGAGCCCAGTAATAGGGGTGGGGGAGGCGTTCGCGTAACTCGCACATTGCACATCGGATAGCTTCAGCCTTGGAAAGGCCGGATTCGAGCGACCTGTAAAAGATGGCCATCAGGTCCGAGGTGCTGCGGTCGTTCACGTTCCAAAGCGAGAGCAAAACCGAATGCGCTCCGGCGTAGAGCAAGCCGCGAATAAGACCCAGCAATTCGTCTCCGCCCGCCACGACGTTGACGCCCGTCGCACAACCGCTCAGCGTGACTAGCTCTGCCTCGATCCTCAGTTGATACAAATCGTAAAGACTTAAATATCCGTCGGACAGGCGGACTCCAGAAAACATCGGGTTATCCTGACGAAAAGTCCCGTGCGTCGCAATGTGAATCAGAGAACTGCGAGATCCCAGATTTCTCAAGTTCTCTTCGGTAGCCTCTGGCCCTGTCAGAAGTCTTGCGGCAGAAAGAGTCTTGGAGACCTGCGTAACTTCATCCAGAATTTGCGGCGCTAAGGAATCGGGAATTCCCATCACCAGAGGATTATGCCGCCTGTTCGGCGCCTTCTCCTGGCAAAGCGCAAATATTGCAGCGCTTGGCGCATAGGAAATGGTTTGCGAATCTATGAGATAGCGCGCACCGTCGAAAAACGCGTGAAATGGGAGATAGTGCAGCACGCCGTGAGGCACGATTGTCAGATGGGTTGAATTCAGGCGCGAACGAATTGGCGCGATGAGTTCGTCGTAAAGACAGCGCAGATGAGCGCGCGAGGATTCCAATAGCGCCTTTTCGAACTCGCGAACATAATCAGAACCCAGGCGGAATTTTCCGATCTGAAACTCAAATAGTCGAAGCAAATTCACCACTCGGGACACCGGTGTGAGTGGCACAACCTCGAGCGACTCGCGCGTGAGCACGGCAGCAATAAACTGCTGCTTCACGATGAAGTATTCGAGCAGCACGGCGCCATTGGGAAGCGAAGCTCGCACGCGCTCCAGGTTCACCGGCGCAGCCTCGTTGCCAAGCGCAGCCGGAACAGAAAGGTCGCGCAGCTCGCGAAGCAATTCATTCTCGCGGGTTAGGGTTTGTTGTCGAAGCTTTTCGGTGCGCTCAGCCGAGTGGGTTTCCGCGCGCAATTGCTCATTTTCGAGGCGGCGGTAATACCAATTCAGTTCTTCGCGCATTTCGCGAATTCGGCGAACAAGATCGCTCTGGCCCCAACCGGCGTCGGGGAGCGCTCCGTTATGATGGATCAGCAATTCGGCGAGGCCTCTCGATTTCGCCATTTCCATATAGCGAAATGAGTCTTCGGCACCGTTGACGCGGTGGTCCCTCATGCAAAAATGAACCAGGCGTTCGTATACCTCCAGCCGATTCTTCATAAATGCGATTTTCAGCTCTTCGCCATGCAAACTGGTACGAAGGGTTTCGAGGGAAGCGCGCGCACGCTGGTAGGCCTCAAACGCCTCGGCCGATTCGCCCACTGTTTCGTGAATTTCACCGAGCAGAAATTCCGTTTGGTACCGCAATACCGGCGCTTCAAGGGAAGCGAGGCGTTCGAGAGCGCGATGACATTCCGCTCTGGCGGCCACAATTTCGCCTGCCTGCAAAGAGAGGCGCGCCAGAAGCAGGTGGCACAGAATCGCTTTGCCCGGGATGAACGAATTATTGAAAAAGGCGGAAGCGCGAAGACAGAGGCGGCGCGACTCAAAATAACGGCCTTCGTTAAAGAGCACCAGCGCGTGATAGAGATCAATTAACGACGGCCAAACTAGATTTTTTTCACGGACGAATTTCTGACGCGCTTCAGCGAACAAATCCTGCGCCTGAAGGGCTTTGCCCATCTGGCTAAGCGCCATCGCTTCATTGGCGACGCATTTCGCTTCTTCGTAGCCCATCCCAAGTTTCAGAAAGCGGTTGCGGCCTTCATGGGCCATTTCGCGCGCTTCGCTACTCAGATTCAATTCAAGATAGATCTCCGATAGATCCAAATAGCACAGAGCATGGACGTGGGCGTCGCCATTTTCTTCGCACTTGGCACGCGTAGCACGGAGCATCTCGATGGCCCGGCTGTACTCTCCACGAAGATAGTACAGATAAGCAATGTTGTAATCCGCCTGAGTCACGAGCAGCGACATGCCGTGCTGCACGCACATCTCGCGAGCGCGCTGGTACGCGGCAAGAGCGCGCGGAAAATCATTCAGCGTGATCAGTGAAACAGTCATGTTGTAAAGAGCCACAGCCAGGCCTTCGGTGTCGCGAAACGGAATCAAAGTTTTGTAGGCGCGCTCATAGCAACTGAGCGCTTCTTCAAAGCGATCCTGGCGGTGAAAAATGTTTCCGATATTAATTTCCAAATGACCAAGCCGCTGCTTGTCGCCAAGATGCGCTAGAATTCTTTTAGCAGCGGCAGCTGCTGCCGAGGCGCGATCGTATTCACCCAGAAGGATGAGCGGTTGGACCATCGGGATGAGTGTGCGCGCTTCCTGCTGGGCATCGCCAATCTGCCGAAAAATACGCAGGGCACGCGCATGAAACTCCAGTGCCTGCCGGTTATCGCCGGTCATGTACAGCGCATTGGCCTTTGAGCGCAAGCTGCGCGCCAGAGCCTCGCGATTGCCGATCTTTCCCGCAATGGTGACAGCGGCTTCGGCGAGGGCAAGAGCCTGAAGCGAGTCGGCGCGCAATTTTGACCGCACCACATCGTTCAGATACAGAACGACTCTCTTTTTCCGGAGATGCGGGTGACGGGCCAAAAAACGAGAGCGTCCGGCATCGTCTTTCAGCCGGGACAAGCGGGTCAACACTTTTTCATTTACGGGCGCTCGCCTGGAGGAAGACATCAGGCAAATCCCCTGTCGCTTAGGCTCTTGCGTAATTTATCCAGACAACGCTGGCGAATGAAGCCAATCGAGCCGACGGCAAGGCCAAGCTCTGCGGCGACGGCGCTGTAAGGACGGCGAGGATCCTCAAAAAAAAGCATCTCGATCAGTTTGCGACAGCGCAATGGCAAGGAGAAGAGCGAATCGCGCAGAATCTGCTCTTGCTCGACTTCTTTGAGAACACCATCCGAGAAGGTTGAATTCGCTCCTTCTGAGGATTCGGCGCCGAAATCGCGCGTTTCAATTCGCTGCAATTCCCTCTTCCGACGAAAACATTTGTGCGCCGTGATCTGCATAATCCACTTGGGCAAAGCTCTGGCATTACGCAGCTTCGGCAGTTGCGAGAACAGCTCGAGACAGACACTCTGAAAAATATCCCCTGCTTCGTCGCGCGAAAAACCATACTTAATCGGAATGGAAAAGATCAAATTCTTGTATTTGTCCACGAGATCACACCAAGCCTTTTCGCGCCCGCGCAGGCACTCTCGAACGAGCGTCGTGTCGGACAAGCAAGCCGGCCTTTTGTCGTTCACCGGAAGTTTTGACGCCGGCCGCGGCTTCAGCGCAAGGGATTCAGCGGACATATAGTTCTTCCGCGTTCCATAAAGCGTAAGGATCGAGAATTGCGGGCCGGAAATTGCCGACCCGACTTTTGGCCGCAACCAGAATGTCGGGGCTTGCCGTGAAAATCACCGGCGCATTCTCTTCGATAATTCGCTGCACCTGGTCATACATACGCTTGCGCCGCTGGTAGTTGAGCGTAACCATTTGCTCGTTCATCAGACGGTCAATTTCCGCTTCCCAGGGCGTGGCGGGCCGCGCTTCAGTCAAATCCCAAAGATGCGTGTCTCCGCTTGAAAGCCATACATTCATTTCTGAAGTCGGATCTGTATCTCCGCTGGCAATACCCATGACTGCAGCTTCGTAATTGAACGTGCTGAGCAAACGATCCACCATGGCGTGAAAATCCAAAGAAACCACCTGCACGCGCATTCCCAAATGGCTCAGATCGTCTTGAATCAAGGTCGCCATCCGCGAGCGCTCGGCATTTGACGAACTGGTTAGAATGGAGAATTCCACCCTTTGTCCACGCTCATCAACCAGAGCCCCGTCAGGTTTCCACGAAAAGCCGGCCGATTTGAGCAACATGCGAGCGTGCGCGAGGGATCGGGACGGATGAGGAAGCGATGGATCGGCCCACAATTTATTCCCCGGAGTAACCTGACTCCAGAGCGGCACAGCGCGTCCGTCGTAGACCAGCCGTACGATAGCGCGACGATCAATGGCATACGACACTGCGCGCCGAAACAGCACGTTTTTGAACCACGTCTGCTTACTGACAATTTGCGGCAAGTTTTTCGAGGCAAGATTGTTCAAATTGAAAAACAGAAAATTGTATTCAAGGCCGGGTCCAAGATCGTAAACCCGAAAGTGACGGGCTTGTTGCTGCGCCTGAAGCAATGCAAAATCTTGCGCGCTGAAGTCGGAGAGAATATCCGTATCGCCCGCTTCAAAACGCACGACCTGCGCATCCTCGCTGGGGACGATGAGAAATCGAATCTCGTTGAGGTATGGCAATCGGATCCCATTCCGGTCGAACTTCCAGTAATAGGGGTTGCGCTCGAGAACGATGCGTTCGCCTGGAACGTACTCCTTCAGCCGAAACGGCCCGAGGCCCGCGATCTGCGACGGCGGCGTGGCAATGCTCCACGCCCGCGAAAAATTGCCGGACTCGTACGCTTTTTCGAGCAAATGCTCGGGCAAAATCGGTAGGCCGTCGAAAAGACGGTCGGCTGCCGCATAAGGCTGGGCCAGATGAAATTGCACCGTGTAAGGGCCCGTTTTTTCAACCGTGATCGGTTTGCCGCCGACGATGAGCAAGTCGCGAATCGGCGAATTGACTTTTTTGTCCAGGTACACACGAAAGGTAAAAATCACGTCATCGGCAGTGAAAGGCCGGCCGTCGGAAAATCGCAATCCGCGCCGCAGTTCGAGAGTGTAAGTGCGGCCGTCGCGGGAAACACTCCATGATCTGGCCAGCGCCGACTCCGTTTGCTGGGTTTCCCGGTTGATGTGAATCAGGTCCGCATTCATGCAGTAAATAACGTCACGACTGGGCAGATCCAGGGATAAAGCCGGATTAAGAGTTTTAGGGTCAGAGCGCAACGCAATGGTGATGGTCCCGCCACGACGGCCAGCGGTGTTGTCAATCATCCAGCCAGGAGCGCTCTTCGCCGAGACGGCAGCGAATGTGCAAGGTCCGAAAAAAAGGGCCAAAAGAAGCACCCGCGCAGACTGATCCGCCAATCGGATTCGCTGCATAAATAATTCCTACCAGACATTCCCGTATTTTTACAGCGGCACAGACTTAAAGTGTTCCTGCAATTCATCAGCAACTACGTAATAGGCCAAAAAGAGAGGAATCAAGAGCAACGCGGGCAGGAACATCCACCAGTACGAAGCCATAACGTAATAGTGTTGCAGGGAAGCTATCAGCGAACCCCAGCTAGACATCGGTTCGCCCACGCCCAGACCCAGGAATGTTAGCGTGACTTCCGCCAGAATAAATTGAGGAATAAGCAGAGCGAACTGCGTCAGAATGATGCTGTAGGTTTGGGGCAGAACATGACGGCGCAAGAGGTAAAAATCAGAAGCGCCGTAGGTGCGCGCTGCGATCACAAAATTTCGCTCCTTTGCGCTTAGGACCGCGCCACGAATCAGCCGCGCCGGGCGCGCCCAGCCGAGGATGCCGCAAACGGCCAGCAACAACAGAAAAACCTGCCACTGAGCGATGCGCAACGGCAACGCGGCCCGCACCGCGAAGAGCAGGTACAGCCACGGCAGAGCAAAGAAGAGTTCGCCGGCACGCATGAGAATTTCGTCAAGCCAACCGCCGTAGAATCCCGAAATGGCACCGATAAATACGCCGAGGCCGACTGAAAAGACAGCAGCAATCAATCCCGCTGCCAGCGAAATCTGACCTCCGTAAAGAAAGCGCGTAAGTTGATCGCGGCCGTATCCATCCGTGCCCATCAGAAAGATGCGGCCCGGTTTGTGCACTCCGAACAGATGGACATTCAAGCGCCATAAGCCCGCAATTTTATAAGAAGAGCCGCGCACGAAGAAATGCACTGGATAAGCCCGGGTATCGTCCTCGGTGTAAGAGCCCGGTGCCTGCGGATTGTCTCTGATAGCATATACGAACGGGCGAAAGTGAAAATGCCCATGCGCATCGACAAAATGGAGTGCTGTCGGAGGCGCATACGGCAAATTGCGGTCCTCCGCGGAATAGCTGTATGGCGCAGCAAATCCCGCGAACAATACAAATACATGGAAAGCGGCGAGAAGCGCCAAAGCGAGCCACAATTTATAACGCCGCTTCATTGTTTTCATCCACGCGAATTCTCGGATCGCTGACGAGCAGCAGGATGTCAGCAATTAAATTCCCAACAACCAGAAAACACGACCCTAGCATCACAATGCCTGCCACGACGTAAACGTCGCGCGAGAGAATCGCCTGTACCATCAGCGGGCCAAGGCCGGGCCAGCTCATAATCACTTCTAGAATCGCCGAGCCGCTGAGCATCGTCGCAATCGAGAAACCGAACAGCGAAATCAGCGGATTTGATGCGGCTGGAAACGCGTACCGAAGAAGCAAGCGCGTCCGGGGAATGCCATGAGCACGCGCCGCGCGAATGAAAGGCGACTGGAGCGCATCGAGCATCGCCGAACGAATATGCCGAACGAGCACCGGGAGCATGGTCAGGGCCAATCCGGCCGCGGGAAGCGTGAGATGAAATGCGATGTCTTTCGTTCGGCCCCAGAAGTCGAGACTTCCGAAACCCGGCGACAGCATGCCTCCGGCCGGAAACAAGCCGGTGCGCACGGCGAACACCAGCAAAATCAAAAATAGCACCAGATCGGGAATCGCCAGCACGGTGGATATTCCAAAACCGCACAGGCGATCATTCCACCGACCCTTGCTCGCTGCGCTCCAAATTCCGAGCGGAATCGCCAGCGCCCAAGCGAGCAAAGTTGCCGAAACGGTGAGCAAGAGCGTGTTTCGCGCGCGTGTCTGCAGCAGAACTGCAACAGGCACATCGTAGGAAAAGGAATAACCCATATTTCCGTGGGTCATCGAAAGCATCCAGCGAATGTAGCGCATCAAGAACGACTGATGCATGCCGAATTGCGACTGCAGAGCGGCGACGGTCTGCGCGGAAACGCGCGGGTCAAGGCGCATAGTCTGAAAGTAATTGCCCGGCGTGCATTGCAGCAGCGCAAAAGAAAATACCGAGATGGCGAGCATTAAAAGAGCAGCATGGGCGAAGCGTCTCGCCAAGTATTTCATCGTTCAACCACCCGCGACGCCAAACAGGCGGGTTCGCATACGGGCATCGCTTCTAAGAGGTCCTGGGTGTAGGGGTGTTCAGGCCTGTCGAGAATCTCTGCGGTGCGTTTGTGCTCGACAACGGTCCCGTGATACATGACAGCAATATCCGTGGCAATTTCCGCGAGCATCCCCAGATCGTGCGAGATGTAAATGTATGTAAGCTTTTGTTCCTTCTGAAGGCGCGCCAGCAACTCGAGCATAATTGCTTGATTCGCAAGATCGAGATGCGAAAGCGCTTCATCCAGAATCAGCAGCTTGGGTCGCAGCGCAAGCGCTCGCGCGATGGCCAGTCTCTGGCGCTGTCCTCCGCTAAATTCCCGCGGTAGCTTGTGCAAAGAGCTCGCTGGCAGCTCAACCTGCTCCATCAACTCAAGCGCCCGCTTTCGCTGTTCTGCGCAGCCGCTTCGGCGTTGAATCAGCAGTGGCTCGGAAATAATTTCTTCGGCCGTAAAGCCTGGATTCAGCGCCGAAGTAGCACCTTGAAAAATCATCTGTATTTGGCGGCGCAGGTCTGCAAGCGGCTTCCCTTTCAAACCGGTCACATGCCTACCGTCAAACTGAATCTCTCCGGATGAAGGTCCCTCGATTTGCGCCAGGCACCTGGCCAGCGTGGATTTCCCTGCACCTGATTCGCCAACCAAGCCGAGCGTTGCGCCATAATCGACAGACAGATTCACACTTGCAAGTGCGCGCACTCTGAATTTTTCCCGTGTCAATGGACGCCGCTGAAGGTAATCTTTGCAGAGCGCTCGCACCTCGAGGAGCGGAGTCCCTTCGCAGCTCGCTTTCAATGGAGTGCAATTGGGAATCATCGGAAAACTTGCCCCTCGTGTGCAGGCTGCGTCTGTGCTTGCGCCTGAGGATTTGGCGCACATGTCCGCGACTTCAGGCCGAGCAGCAGTCGGATGTACAAGTCGTTCGGCTGTTCCCAAATTCCGCGAAAGCTTCCGGTTTGGACAATTTCTCCGGATTTCATGATCAAAAGCCGGTCCGCAAGGCTGGCTTGAATCTGCGGAGTATGGCTGATAAGCAGAATGGAAGTGTGGCGTTGCGTTTTCCATTCACGAAGCAGCTCAATAAATCCGCGCTGGCTGCGAGCATCGAGAGAGGCCGTGGGTTCGTCAGCGATCAGGAGTTCAGGATCGCACGCTAGCGCCTGCGCTAGCGCCACGCGTTGTTGCTGGCCTCCGCTCAGTTCATGCGGATAGGCTGCAAAGATGCGAGCGGTCTGAGCGAAACCGACTCGTCCGAGCATCGTTTCCGCTTCGGTGCAGCAGTGCTTCCAGTTCCAGTCGCGATGCGCGCGAATTACTTCGGCAATCTGATTCCCGACCCGCATTACGGGGCAAAGTGAAATCCCGGGTTCTTGAAAAACCACCGAAATACGCTTGCCGCGGATTTTCTGCAGCTCTTTCTCTGTCAGGCAGAGCAGGTTGTTTGATTCAAACTCAATCGAGCCACGAACTTCAGCAGTCCGCCGATCGAGCAAGCCAAGAATCGCGAGTGCGAGACTCGTTTTGCCACACCCGGACTGGCCCATAACGCCGACGATTTCGCCGGTGCGTACATCGAAAGATACGCCGGAAACAGCAGCATCGCCTGAAGACGAATGGCCGAAGGATTGCGCGTATCGAATCGTCAAGTCGCGAATTTGAAGTAAAGCCATGCCGCCGCTGGGTTCCTCGCTAAGCACCACGAGCTCTGACCCAACTGCACAGGACCGCCAGAAGTGCAACAGCATGCACCGGTCTGGCGTTGGATCGATCGTATCGGAAAGGGCGTGGAGGCGACGATAGCCGAAACGGGGCAGCGTTCCTATCCTGACAGTACTGAAACGAAAGTACTATTCTCATGAAATCCAACTCATTTTCCTAACATTCTAGATTGTTTGTAGTGAGGGAGACGCCTTCTGCTTATCCTTTTGCCAACGATTGTTCACGAATCTGGACCAGTTGTTCGCGCATGCGTTGAGGATCGGATGACGCTTGGGAAAAACAGAAGGAAGAACTGAGAGGACTTGACGAACTAAACGCGGGCTGCGCGGCCAAACAGGACCGGCTCGCCGGTTTCATCAGAAGGCTGGGATTCGCGGGAGCACTGAGGGGATGAATGCGCCGCTACAATCGCGTGCAAACGAGCACAAATAGCGGCATCCGATTCGACGGAAACGGCGGATTTCAATTTCGTCAATTGAAATTGCAGAAGTCCCCAATCGACGGCCAGCCCGCATGCGTTCTGGACTTTAGGATGGGAAGTCGGCACGATCGATTCGTAGTCATAGAAAAGTTCCTCGCGCAATTTCTCGCCCGGCCTCAAACCAGAAAAACGAATTTCAATCTCCGACAGCGATTTTCCGGAGAGCCGAATCAAGGCTTTCGCAAGGTCCAAAATGCAAACGGGACGATCCATGTCTAGCACAAGAATTTCTCCATGACGGCCGATCGCGAAAGCTTGCAGAACAAGCGAGGCGGCTTCGTGGATGGTCATAAAGAAGCGGCACACGTCAGGATGCGTAATGGTCAATGCGCTGCCGGTGCGAATTTGCTGTTGAAAAATAGGTACGACGCTGCCATTCGAACCGAGAACGTTGCCAAATCGCACGGAGATGCAGCGCATGTTTTCTGCAGGACGGCTCGATAGGATTAACTCGCCGACGCGCTTGGTAGCTCCCATCACGGACGTGGGACGAACAGCCTTATCGCTGGATATGAATACGAATGAATCGCAACCATTTTGGCCCGCGGCATCGAGCAGCGTCAAAAGAGCGAAAACATTATTGCGAATGGCTTCGCGAGAACAGTTCTGCATGAGTGACACATGTTTGTATGCGGCCGCGTGAAAGATGACCTCCGGACGTTCGTTTTCGCAAAGGCGCGAAATTTCGTCAGCGTTTGAAACATCCGTGACGCAAAAACGCGCGCGCACATCCGTGCAGCGACTTTCGAGTTCACGATGCAGATAGAACATTCCCGTCTCGTTACGGTCGGCACAAATCAACCGGCGCGGATGGCACGCAAGAAGCTGCCGACAAAGCTCTGAGCCGATGGAACCTGCGGCTCCGGTGACAAGGACGCACTTGTTTCGAAATCGTGGTAGCACAGCCTCCAAATGAAGCTGCACAGGTTCGCGGCCCAATAGATCCTCGACGTTGACGTCGCGAATCTGATTGACGCTTACTTCACCCGCAATGATTTCGCGCAGAGATGGAACTGTGCGGCATTTTACACCGGCCTCTTTGCAGACAGCGACGAACCGGCGCATCTGAACGGCCGTGGCAGAAGGAACGGCGATAAGGACTTCATCCACGGGATTCTTTGAGAGAACCAAGGGAAGCTCGGCGATCGTGCCCATTACCGGAACGCCTTGAATTTTGAGTCCATGCTTCGAAGAATCGTCATCTACACAGGCGACAGCCAGGCAGTGCGAATGCGGCTGGCGCAGTTCGCGAAGAATCATCTGACCGGCAACACCCGCACCGATAAGCGCCACGCGCTTTGAGGAACGCTCATCCTGCCGCACGGAATCAAACAATGCGCGCGAGAAGAAACGGACTCCCGCAAGAAGCATGAGGGTAACTAGCGGCTCTAAAAAGTAAATCGAACGAGGAAAAGCGGATTCCGCAAAGACGAAACGCATGCTTACAACGAATGCCGCGGAGCCGAGCGCAATTCCCTTAAGAAGATCAATAACGTCGCTCACGCCCGTGTATTTCCACCAGCCGTGAAATGCGCCGCAAGCGCCCAGTGAACCGAGGCGGAGCAAAATCAGTATGGGAGCTGCAGAAATAAGCAAAGGGCGATCGGGAAGCGAGAAATCGAAACGCAAGAGCCAGGCAAAGACGAGCGAGAGGAAAATCAGTGCTGCCTGAAAAAGTCCGATGAACCAGCCTGTGTGTCGGAGCAGCATCTTGTAAAACGGATCTTTAGCAGCTTGCATCACAGACGCAAACTTAAAGCCAGTAGACATTTGCCGCGACTTCATTTCCGAGAAGCAACCTAACACTATCCCGCAGCAGCGCGCGCCAATGGCACAGGCGACGAAGAATAAAAGGACTGGATTGAATCGGCGACAATGGCGACGTGCTGCTCCGTGGTTTCCGCACTCATGGGCAGAGAAAGGACTTCGCAGCAAAGCGCTTCGGTTTTGTGCAAACCGGTACTAGTCAAGCCAAGCGCGGAATGACGCCACAACGGCTTGCGCCAGTGGACGAGCGTCTCTACGCCGCAGGATTGCAAGTGCCGTTGCAAGGCGTCACGATCTTGCGCTCGAATCACATAGTTTTGAAAGACATCTTTCTGTTGGGACTCATCGAAATGCGGCAAGCGTAGTTGCGGAATTCCGGCAAGTTTCTCCCTGTATAAGCCGGCGATTTTCCGGCGATGCCCGATCCATTCTTCGACGTGCTTGAGCTTCACATCGAGGACAGCGGCATTGACGTTATCGAGTAAACTGGTTTCGCCGTGAAAATGAAACTCGCCGGTGCTGCGGTCTTCCCCGTTGTAGCGCATGCGGCGTATCGCTTGGGCAACTCCAGCATCGTTCGTAGTGACCACGCCGCCGTCGCCAATGCCCCCTAAGATTTTGAAAGGGTAAAAGCTGAAGCAGCCTGCAAGGCCGAAAGAGCCAGCGCGTTGGCCCAGATATTCTGCGCCAAGCGCCTGCGCAGCATCTTCGATAACCACGAGATTGTGGCGCGCGGCGATCTGGAGAATAGGCTGCATATCACAGACGCGGCCGTTCAATGAAACTGGAATAATGGCTCGCGTGCGTCGGGTGATCGCTTCCTCAAGCGCTCGAGGATCCAGATTGAAATCATCGGAGACGTCGATAAGCACGGGCCGTGCACCGGCATTGACAATCGCAGAAACAGTGGCCACAAAGGTGTGCGCGACGGTGATGACTTCGTCGCCTGCTCCGATGGAAGCAGCCTGCAATGAGAACTGAAGAGCATGATAGCCGCTATTTACGCCGACGGCGTGCCTTGTGCCGACGAAGGCCGCGAAGTGTTCTTCGAAGGCGCGGAGGTCCTCGCGATCGATAAGATCGCCGCGTGAGAGACAGTCAAGAATCGCACTATCAATTTCCGCTTTGAGTCTCCTATAGTGCGATTTCGGGTCGACGAAGGGAACACGGCAGATCACGGTGAAGGGCTTCAGATCTCGATCGAATGATTCAAAGTGAGATCGCGCGTGCAGTGGCGCGCATGGTGCAAGCACGAGCGCAAAGTTCTGCCGCGGCGGTAGCAATTCCCTCAGGAGAAAGCCCGTAAGACCTTTTCAAAAAGCTTTGATCTCCGACGAGAGAAGTGAACGCCGATGGCAATCCGAGGCGCTTGAAAGAAATGGAGACTTCCGGATGCTCGGCGAGCACTTCGGCAACAGCTCCGCCAAGCCCTCCGATGGTCCCGTGCTCTTCGACCGTAAGGATCGCGGAAGTTTCGCGCGCGGCGGACAGTATGGCGGATTCGTCGATCGGCTTAATCGTATGCATGCTTAGCAGGCGCGCGTGAATGCCTTGCTGAGCGAGAATTTCTACGGCCGTGCGCGAATCGTGGAGCATGGTCCCCGTGGAAACGAGCGCAATATCCTCGCCTTCAGTGAGCTGAATCGCCCTGCCGATGCTAAAGTCAGCATTCGGGGAGTGCAACGTAGACTCACCAGCTCGGCCCAGCCGAAGATAGGCGGGTCCCGGACAATTTACCAGTGCTTCAGTGGCCATCGTGGTTTCGAATGGGTCGCCCGGAGCAAGAACAATCATTTCCGGTAGCGCGCGCATGATAGCGATATCTTCCGTAGCGTGATGGCTCGGGCCCAACGCACCATAGGCGAGGCCACCGCCGACACTCACGATCTTGACGGCAGCTCGATGGTAACAGACGTCATCGCGAATCTGTTCCAGGCAGCGCAGCGTGGGAAAATTCCCTATCGAATACGTAAACACGACTTGTCCGCTCAAGGCCATGCCAGCGGCAATGCCAGTCATGTTTTGCTCGGCAATTCCGACATTTACGAACCGGTCCGGAAATTGTTGCGCGAACGGCTCGACTACGCCGAAACCCAAATCACCAACGATAAGCACAATGCGCCGGTCGCGGGAGGCCAGATTGACCAAAGCGTTTATAAACGCGCTTCGCATAATGAAGGGCCCAACTCAGCGAGAGCGGCGGTAAATTCCTGATCGTTCGGCGCGCGATAATGCCAGAGCAGGTGGTTTTCCATAAAGCTGACGCCCTTACCCTTTACCGTGTGAGCGATTAGACAGCTCGGTGCGCCTGGCTCGAAAGGTACTTTTACTAACGCCGCCTCGAGTTCCGCAAGATTATGGCCATCCACTTCACGAACCGACCAATTACAGGAGCGCCATTTTTCAGCTAGCGGCACAAGGTTCAGAACATCACGTGTATTCCCAAGACTTTGCACTTTGTTGTCGTCCACAATTGCGACCAAATTGTCGAGTTGATGATGCGCAGCGAAGAGCATCGCCTCCCAAACTGAGCCTTCGTCACATTCACCGTCGCTCAGGAGGACAAAAATGCGATTTGAAACGCCCTGTTGACTGGCAGAAAGAGCCATGCCACAGGCGATTGAAAGGCCATGCCCCAATGATCCGGTAGAGACTTCGACACCTGGAACGGTATGTGTAGCGTGACCCGGAAGTTTTGAGTGATTCCTGTAAAAATCGTCCAGCCAAATACGCGGGAAAAATCCATACTCGGCGAGGATCGCGTACAGAGCGGCGCAGGCGTGGCCCTTGCTTAAAATAAAGCGATCGCGAGCCGGCCAATCCAGGTGCCGCGGATCCACCCTTAAAATGCATGCATAGAGAACAGTAAGAATCTCTACAATGGAAAGGCACGAGGCGACGTGAGAGCTTTGAGCGCGATAAATCATGCGGAGAACATCGCGGCGAATCTGCCTGGCAAAGGTTTTCAGATCTTTTCGGCTAAGTTGCTGAAGAGATGCGTTCATTTGGTTTTTCTGATTCCGACTCTAACCCGAAAGCAACGTGCGAAAATGCAACTCTGGTAAGCGTTTGAGTAATGATTTTGACATCCACAAAAAAAGAGCGCTCGCGAACGTAGCGCAATCCCAGGCGGATTTTTTCTGGACGAATCAGCAAGCGATAGGCTTCATGCGGATCGGGACTGCCCTTGAGTATTTCGCCTTCATTTGCAAACCGAAGAGACGCCCAATCGCTGATACCAGGAACAACCGAGAGAAGCGCGCGCTCCTCAGAGGAATAGTTCGCTGTTTCGGAAAGAACTTCTGGGCGTGGACCGACGAAGCTCATTTGTCCAACGATGACATTGAAAAGCTGAGGCAGTTCGTCCAGCTTGTATTTTCGCAGCCACTTCCCCACGCGCGTGATGCGCGGATCATCCAAGGAGGTCGAAAATCCGCCGAGCCTTTCCGCGTTGGCGACCATGGTTCGGAACTTCAACATAAAGAATGGTTTGCCTTGAAAGCCCGCGCGCATGCCTCGATAAAAAACAGGCCCCGGCGAATCGAGTTTAACGGCGAGTGCGACAAATATAAGGACCGGGCTGAGCAAAAAGGTACCAATGCATGCCAGCGTCACATCGAATAGGCGTTTGAGAATTCGATACTCAAACAATGTGACTGTGCTCGGTCCGGTTGATCACAAGATACCGAAATAGGATCCTTGGAATCGAGCCGCCCAGAAGCAATTTTGCTGCACCGCAGAGGGAGCCGACTCCATACGCAACATGACGAACGGCGAATACCAGAGGCATTACGAAAAAGTGTCGTAGGTTGTGAACCCTGAACGCCAGTTGCCCCGAAAACACGACGGCTGCGGCCAAGTAGCAACAGGTAAGCAACAGAATCGCGAACCGGGCAAACAACCACCATACTCCTGAAACGCAAAGTAGTACGGCCAGCGTTACAGTGAAAAGCGGAACAAGATGGCGCAGCCGAACGGGCATTGCGTCAGAAAATGCGAAGGGAAGAACTGACCACATTCCATCCTGGTAATTGTGCTTCGCAAACGCGAGAAATTCAGCCGATGGAAAATAATCACAGTGGATAGCCGGATCGAGTAGAATTTTGCCACCGGCCCTGCGCACGCGCTGATTAAACTCGATATCCTGTGAGCGGGCGAGTCTTTCATTGAACATACCGATGCGGCTGAAAATGCTTTTACGGTAGCAACCACCAAAGACGGTGTCGGTCAGCACAGGCGCTTTCGTGCCAATGCGAAAGTCGGACTTGCCCACACCGAACGGGTGACTGAGACAGAACGCGATGCTTTTCGCTGAGACACTCGAATTGGGAGGAAGAGTGCGCATCGCGCCACCCACGTTTTCCACGGCGTTCTTTTGAAGAGCGGTTACACAGCGTCGAAGATAATCGGGAGCTATGCGCGCGCGGGCATCCACTCGACAAATCACCTCGCCCGAAGAGCGCTGCACGGCAAGATTGAGACCAGCTGGCGTGACCTTTTTCTCATTACGAAGCGCAAGAATCGCGGGACAATGGGCAGCGTAGCGAGAAATGATCGACCAGGTTGAATCCGTGCTCAGTCCATCAGCAACAATGATTTCCAGTCTGTCGCGGGGATAATCATTCTGAAGAATCGAATCGAGAGAACCGGAGATGAAAGCTTCTTCGTTTCTGCACGGCACGATCACCGTGAGTCTCGGGAGAGCGTTTTCGATTTCGCTGCGGCTTGCATTCATCGCGAAAGGCTCGCGAACAACTCTGGTATGCTCTTAGCCTGTTCATGCCCGCGCCGAGAAGCAGTCAACCGCTTAAGCCAGAGAGTCGTTGCAGCGATCTTGAAGAGGTCCTTTTCGTTCAAAGGATCGGACTGGCACTTTCGTGCAGCAATGAGATGATTGCGAAGCGCGCTGATGTCGAAGAATTCCGTAAGCGGAGAATCAGTGGAAAGCATGCTTTCCAAAGGTTTTGCGAGATCCGCAGCAAACCAGTCACGGGCTGGCGTTTCAAAGCCACGTTTTTTCGTTTGCTGGAACACATCCGCAGGTGATTGCGCCATCGCTTTGCGAAGAGAGTATTTGGTTACGCCACGGTTGAGTTTCGTGCGTGCGGAAGTGGCGAGAACTGCCTCGACAATGCGATGATCGAGAAATGGCAGACGGACTTCTACGCTAGCGGACATGGAATTCCGATCCTCCCAGTGGAGCAGGGCGGGCAGACTCCATTGGGATAAGTCCTGCCAAAGCCGATGATTGAGGCTGCCGTAGTGGCCCAAATTGATAGCAGGGGAAGCATGCTGACGAAATTCGGGACGCGCAAAATTCCAGATGCTGCTCAACCTTTCGCGGAGAAAACGTGGTGCATATCGTCGCCCATCCGTTAAATTCCAGTTGCTGCCGCCATTCCGCGCGGCATATTGTAGAAAGGACGAAGCCAGATGAAGCCATCTTCCACCCGTGAGTAGGATCTGCCACCAAAAAAAGAAATATTTGTTGTAGCCGGCGAAAAGCTCATCTCCTCCTTGCCCATTAAGGATCACGACCGTACCATTGCTGCTGGCTAACTCAAACACTTTGGACGACGCGAAGGTGGAAGCACCACCGGTGGGACCGTCCTGAAAGTAGACGAAGCGATCGAGCTGTTCCCATAGGTCTTCCGAACGCATCGAGCAATCGAGATGGCGGACTTCGACCTGTTTAGCGAAAACTTTCGCTGCAGCACCCTCGTCACAGTCATGCCCGGGAAAACTCATTGTGTAGGCGGTGAGCGGCAACGAATTCCTGTCGCCAGCCGCAAGCGCGCAGATTGCCGTGGAATCGAGTCCGCCTGAAAGACAAACGCCGACGGGAACATCGCCGCGGAGCCGCAGCCGGACCGCATCGGCCAGTAGTGCCCGAAAGTTTTGTTCAAACCAGCGGTCGCATGAATCATCGAAATCAGCGGCCACTTTCGGCATCCAATAGCGTACCGGCGCAGTCATCTGTCCGCTGAAGGCATCCACTTCCATCCAGTGCGCCGGCGGAAGCTGCCTGATTGCCTTAAAAAAAGTGCGCTCGTCATGGTCCTGTAAATAGTAAAGAAACAAATCAGCAAGCGCCGAACAATCAATTGAATGGTCAAAATGCTCATCATCAAAGAACTGTTTCAATTCTGAGGCGAGAATGAACTGCCCTTGACGTTGATAGTAATAAAGAGGCTTTTCGCCAAAACGATCGCGAGCAATGAAAATTTTGTTTCGAGATGCGTCCCAAACGGCGAATGCAAACATGCCGTTTAAGCGGCTCAAACAATTTGTTCCCCACTTGCTGTATGCAGCGAGCAGAACTTCGGTGTCGGTTTCAGTACAAAAGTCGTGGTCGGCGAGGAGCTCGCTGCGCAATTCCAAGTAGTTGTAAATCGCACCATTGAAAATGATGAACAGGTCGGAATGCGTCAGACGCATGGGCTGACGCCCCGCTAGTGATCTATCAAACACGCTGAGGCGACGGCTGCCAAAGCCGATACGGTAAGCAAAAGGCTCAGGCCGCTCGTCCCAAAACTTCCACGCGTACGATTTCGGCAGGCCGCCACGGGTTGGCGCAAAATTTGCAAATCCCCAGTCGTTGGGCCCGCGATGGCTCACGCGTTGAGTGCCCATCCAAAGTTTTACTGGATCCACACCGGCGGAAGACACTATCGCGAAAATTCCGCACATTAGCGACTCACCGGCTCAGGCGAATCGAAACTGTGGCCTGTATTCAACCTCATTTTCCAGGACTGCAATAGCATCTGCCGGGTACAAGCCAGCACTTCTTCGGGCGTTATGTCGCGAATACAGTCGCAGGGTATCCATTTTCCCCGAAAGCACGGATGGCAGGAGGAGCGCGGCCATAACGCAACCCCACGATTATGGGTTGGCGCACGGCGAGCAACAGATGTCGGGCCGAAAATGCTCACTGTGGGCACACCCAGAGCGGCTGCGATATGCATCAGACCGGTATCTCCAGAAATAAACAGATCACACTGCCTAAGCATGGCCATCGTTTGCCGCAGGTTCCACTCGCCTGCTCCTTCAATCCACGGGACCTTGCCAACGCAGCGACGAACTTCCTCAGATTGAGGCCGATCCGATTGAGAACCGAAACTCACTACATGTAACTGCGGAAATCCACGATGCAATTGCTGGACAAGGTTCGCAAAGCAGGCGACCGGCCAGCACTTTTGCGGAACGGCGGCGGAAAATTGAATACCAATAAGCGCTTCGGAATCACGTATCGCAGTGTGCGCCAAGAGAGATTTGGCCCAAACCATTTCGCAAGACGTCAAGTGGAGGCGCGCGGGACGCAAGTGAGCTTCAAGGTGTAATGCGCCACCGATTTCGGTCAGCGTGCGCTGCCAAGGAGCCTCCCAGCTCCGGTTCGCATAGCCTGTAAGAAATCGATTGAATGGAAAAGATGCTTCGCCAAAAGCCCGCCGTGCGCCAATCGCATATTTGAGCAAAACAAGTTTGGCAGCGGATACTTCGGGTGCGGCTACAATCAAATCAACTTTGCCTGCTAATTTCCCCCAAAGGCTCAATATTGAGCATTCAAACCGAGAGTTTCCGTGGGTGAAGACAGGCACAATCTCAAGATTCTCCGCTCGAACGATTTCGTAGTGCTCCGAAGAAGCGAAGAGTGCGTAGACTGGGCAGCGGTTTTGATTCGATTCGCAGATTGCGCGCAGCAAAGGCAGAGATTGCACAACGTCACCGAGTCCTTGCGTGCAAACGAAGAGAACGCCGCGACTGGACTCTATGAAGTTGCACCGCGATTGTGTGGCTCTGCGCAAACGCGAGTTTCTCAGTTGGTAGTCCTTAATTAGGCTGCGCAGACACTTTCAAATCCTCATTGCCAGGGGCCATTGTGATCGGAAGCGCTGGAGCTCGAACGCTTAACAGATTCAGAGCAAAAAGGACCAAGCGAGCAGCGGCGATCACCGCGTAGGCGAGAACAGTCGTGTAAAGGATGCCAAGGATGCCCTCTTCCGCCGAAAATCCGCCAAATAAAACGAAAAGCATGTAGCCACTGTGCGTGTAAATCGAGCTTGACCCTTTCGTGGCGACACGCCGGAAGAAGCCCAGAAAAATCCCCGCCAAAGCCATATAAGTCACCAAGCTAACAAATCCATTATCGGCCATTGCCGACCCGATGAGCATGGGAGCGGGCGTTTCGTCGGGAAAGCTATGGAAGTCCGAATAGATCATGAAGCCAAGCCCGCGAAATGGATGGTCGGGTTTGTCAAAATAGATGAAGCGCGGCACCCAACTTACCAGAGAGTAAACACCGACTTTTGCCCCTCGAAATTGCGCACGATTATTTGGCAGCATGTGGATGAACTGACAATATCCGCGGTAAAGGCCATTATCGCCCCAGCGCAGGGATGCAGCCGCAATCGCATTCGCCGTAACTTGCGCGACCGTTAACGGAGGCCCTTGAGAGCGCGATGCGTGTGGAAGAATCCAAAATTTGGCCCCGATTCCGAAGAACGCAATAAGAATGGCAAAAGCAACCGTCTTGAAACTTAAAAGATTTTTCAGAAGACTGCGATTGTAGACAAACATTATGATTGCGCCCCAAATGAACGGCTCTTCGAGGCCACCCTTGTTTGTTCTTAAAAAGAAAGCTATAAGCATCATGACTACGACCGTGAGAAACAGAGTTTTTCTTCTGCTCTCTAGCGTTGGCAGGACCAACGCCAATCCAAAAACGGCGATGTCAGCGCCGCGATACCAAAATCCGCCGAACGGCAAGGTTTGGCTGCGGAATTCGTTCAAGGCAGAATAGAAGGCAGACGAGGAGAATGCGTGCACAAAATAGAGACCCGCAAGGGCCAGCCCTAGCCCAATCGACGCGACGGCCAATCCTAAGTGACGCAGGATCGCGAATTCGGAGTCGCACAAATCGCGTGCAATCGGACGAGCGTGGCCATTGGACGTTTGTAGCGCTACAAGCAAAATCGCTAACCCAAGGATTTCCACCGCGGTCGGATAGAGACGAAACCCGAATTCTCGATAGCCCAGAGGAAGCGATTCCGGTGAAACAATATAATGGAAAACGAGGGCGATATTGTCCGAAAGCGCGGCAGCACCGAGGTAAGCCAGGCAAAGGCCTTCGGCGGACGCAATGCCGCGTCGACGGATGATCAACGTGATGAGGCCAAGATTAGCTGCTGAGAGCACAATGAATGTTGCTATGGTCATGCTGGCGTCGCAGCGCGTTTTGAGGATAGTGAAGCAGTTCTCAGACTGAATTCAGCCGCAATCGTGTCGGCGATTTTGCCGGTGTTTTTTGTGTCTGTTATCTGCGGCTGGCGAATCGGATCGCCCCAATCGAGATAATGCGCGGTGCTCAGGAATGCTGCGACGAACTTCAACAGGTCGTGATGATCGGGTACGTGATGATAGACAGCCTTCGCGAGCAAATTTGGAAGATTGGCAGGAGAATCGCAAACATAAACCAGTTTGGAAAAACCGTAGTAAAGAGGACCAAACGCGATCACCGGCTTTTCGTAAAGGATCGCCTCCCACGCGCTGCTGCCGGTTATCGTCAAAACAGCAGCCGCGCGGCAAATCAGCTCATGACTGTCTATGGACGGAGAGAGCAAACGGACATTATTCAAGCGCCTCAAAGCGCGATAATCGCTGAGGATACGCTCTCCTTTCATTCCAGGATGCTCCTTCACGAGAACCTTAAATCCCGCTGGAACGCTCTTACTGATGTGCTCGACGAGGGCAATCTGATTCGTGAAAAACGGGGCGCGAACGTCGGTGGTGAATTCCGGCTGAACGTGCAATGGGAAATAGACATAGGGACCAGTTTCAGCCAGCTGATGCTCAAAAAATCCGGCTTCCGCAAGGGTGTGACGACAGATGCGCCTACAGTCTTCATAAACGGGCTGCCATGGTGATGTGCCATGATACGAGCCAATTTCGTACTGGCCGTCTTTGAGGTAACTGCGTAAGCGAAATGGAACCCGCGCGATGCGGCGAAGAAAACGCGAGAACTGAGGGCGAAGCGGTGAGTCCTCGGCCCAACGCAGAAACGGTGGTTTGGTCTTCCGGAAGCGGAAGTCCTGGATGAAATCCTCCGACTGCGAAGCTTCCGCGTGCGATAAGTTGCGAGCTTGCAAGTCGGAATATGCGATTTGCATAGAACTCCACATTCCGTCCGGAGAATCCAGAAAGAAGAAACGACCCGCAACAGGGCTAGCGGATGGTATTAAATAGGCGATGCGCCGGTCGCGGGCTTTCAAAAAGCCAATCCATTCAGCGGCACAAGCAACCTCGCCGATAACAATATCAGGTGGGTGCAAAGACAAAATGTGATCCCAAAAATCACATACGGAAGCCAAAATTGAGAGTGTGAATTCGTAGGAATAGCGCCTGAGAATGCGGTCCCCATGAATCATGGTGTTTACAGGAACCGTCCCGGACACCGTTTCGAGTCTTTTCAGTTTTTCAACTACAGCCTGCCGATTTGTGCGCGGCACGTGCGACTTCAGATACCCGGCCAATTCAAAGATTTGTGCTAACGATCGCGTTTTGCGCAGCCGTCTCGCCGCCGGTGCAGAAAATACAACCACTGAGGTTTCCGCTCCGTGGCGCGCGTGCAGAGCGTGCGAGATAGCCGGAAAGAGATAACGGTACTCCCCTTTGCAGACGAGCAGAACCTTCATTGTTTCCTAGCGCGAGTTCTTAGCCTAAAAGAACACGGCAGCAAAACGCTTGATTTCCGCAATGCGACAATAGCCCGTCAGCAAAAGGCAAATTCCAAATGAAATGACGCCCGCAGCAAGGTCACATGCAGCCGCTGTCAGCGTGCCTTTGTTCGCGTGTATTACCCAAGACAGGATGCAAACTACCGCAGACGCCAAGAGAGCTTTACGTATCCAGCCAAACTCGAAAGTATCAAGAAATATTTGCCAGTGCATCCCGAGCAAAACGAAAGCTCCCGCTGCGGTAACCGCTAGTTGGCTAACGGCAGCGCCGACAATTCCAATTCGAGGAACAAGCACAATGTCCACGAGAATGATCGCCGCCGCGCTCACCATCCAAAAGCAGGTAGTGGACCATACACGGAAGCGCATGTTCAGAATGGTTACATAAAGAAGCACAAAAGCCATAAAGACGCCCTGTACTCCAAGAATTGCCAAAGTCGCAGTGCCGGACGCAAATTCCAAGGGAGCGACAACGAATAGGACCTGACGCGGGAAAGCAACCAGAATTGTGGCTACGCCGACTGCAAATCCGAGAACGAATTTCTGTGCGGAGCCGAATCGCTGATTTAGGAGCGGCCATTGGTTCGAATCATAGAGCGCAGACATTTCTGGAAACAGGACGTCATTGATAGGCGCAACTACAAAAAACACCACGGCCGAAATCGTGAAGCATGCTCCGTAAACCCCAACCTGCCTTAAACCAAGAAAATGGCCCACCACATACCTGTCTGCCCCGAGCGAAATCGTCGACGCAAATACACCCGGCAGAAGCGGCAAGCCATATCGCAAATATTTTGCACAAACCTGCATCGCAGGTCTGACCAAGCGCACTTTCAATCTTGTTCGCAAGTAAAACAAACCCGATGACACACACAACACGCCCGAAACCAAATATGCGGAGCACGCGGCACGCGGATTGCGTAGAAGAATCGCCGCACCGATTACAGCGACCGTCTCGACAAGCAAGCGCGTAAGCGACAGGCACGCCCACACTTTATTGAGACGCCGGGCGCGCAGGACATTTTTAAGTTCTTCAAATAGGGAATGAAAAATGATGGACGCGGAAAGCAAAGCGATCAGGGATACGTCGGAACGCGAGTTAAAAATCGCCATGGCAAACCATCTTCCAAAGCCGAAAAGAAGAAAGGCGACCAGCAGCCCCGTTATGGCCACCATTGCCAGTACTGTCGAAAACGCCTGATTAACTTCATCGGCGTCGCGCTCCCCGCTTAAAAACCTCATAAGAGATGAACCGCAATTCATAGTGGATACCGTTGTCGCGGCGTTCAGGGTCGCCATAAATAACGACCAGGCACCAAACCCTATGGCGCCTAACTCGCGCGTTAGAACAAGGAGCCACAAATAGGTCTGCAATTTTTGGAATGGAACGGGAACATTGAAAAATGCGATATCACGAATGAATTTCTCAGTCGAAAGCTCCGATCTCGGCACAACGTAAGGCCCTTGCCTACCGCATGTGCGCGCTTCAGGGACACTGGGACTTGCTGTCCTGCTGGCATTTATCGTTTGGTCGTCTTTAATCACACCATGGCGCAAACTGACGCGGGTTGAGCCCGAACAAACGCATTCCTCTGCCATACCTCAAGAGCCGCAAGTCGCGAAATGAACTTGTAGTCAATTCCAGACTTACTTTGCAGAAATGACTGGAGCTGAGTGTGGCAGTAGTTCTCGTCGAGAAAGTCGCCAATCCCCTTGACCTGATCGAATAACGATACACCTCTCAGCAGCTCTCGAAAGTAAGAGCCTAGCGCTCCCTTGCCTTTGAGCAGCGCCTCCTCGAAGGAAATGTCTTTGCTCTTCGCTCCCTCACGGAATGAAAGTGTCTTCTGCGACCGCAAAGAAATTGGCCCGCGCAAATATCTGTGCATCGTAAACTGCCGCCGAATAACGTCCTTAGGGCGACGATAAAAGGCACGCGCCGAATCAGGCAAGTTCATAAAGAAATTCACGACACGCGAATCAAGAAAGGGCAGCTCGGCAGATCCACCGCCTAAACGGAATGCATGCAAAACCAAACGGGTGTCAAGATGAAGCATGCACATGTCCAAACTCAGTTCAAGCATCTGTTGATAGAAATTGGAAGCCGTTATACGCGACAAAGCTGGAGAGAGAAAATGGAAATCATACCAGTCAACGAGACAATCGAAACCTGCGCTACTGAGTACAGGGAATCTTTCTGGTGCAAGCCCGGGCATTTCGGCGAATCCAAAAACTCGCCCGGCGTAGAATTTATCAGTGCTCCGCATCCCATCCAGAATACTGGCCAAAATGCGTGAAGCACGCGAGCCTGCGCACAAGCGAACAGCACTCACGAAGATTTTCCTGAAGGCACTTTCATTGCGAGGGACGACGATGCGAACTTTGCGCATGGCCGCGAAAAACAACGGCGAGAAAAGCAATCGGCGCAAAGTATACCCAGGAGAAGAAAGCGTGTAATTGTTGTCCGCGAGCGTATCGGCCATTTGACCTGAGTAAGCGCTAAACGAATCGCCAAGAATTCCAGCGAGTTCTATTGCAAAACGATGAAAGAGCGGAAGTGTGATGCGCGTTCCGTTAGACCACGATTCACAGCATTTTCGCCAACCATCCGGAAGATTTTCGTCAGCAGGATCAATCCAAACAGGATGATGACGGATGCCGAGCGCCGATGACAGTTTGCTTGCGCAACGCATTTCGTTCTCACTCGCCCCATGGCCTCGAATCGCACCGGTGACCGCAATCAGGGAACTGCCATGTGAATTGGCAAGCAGATTCGCCAACAGAGTAGAATCCATTCCGCCGGAGAGAAGGATTGCGTTGCTTTGGCGGCGGCGAGATTCAACAGCGCTCGTGAGCACCGGCTTAAACCGGCTTAGAGCGTCCCGTCGCGTTAGCCTGGCAGAAGCACGAGAAGGCTCCCAATATCGGTGTCGCTCGACACTCAGCCGGCGGTCGATTTCCGTGATGCGCAGGAAACTGCCGCGACCGACCGTCGCGACGGATTCAAACAAGGTGAATGGGGCAGGAACGAATCCTTCGTGCGCGAGGTAAAAAGCACTCGTGATTGGATTGAGTTTGTCTGTAAAGTCGGCTAAAACCGCTGGATCGGATGCCAAGTCCAGCCCCATTGCGGTACGTCGGAACGAAATGTCGAAGCAACCAAATTTATCAGACACCAAAAAGATGGAACTCAGTTGCGGGTCAGCAACGATAAGACAGAATTCACCTTCGAGCCTGCTAAACGCTCGCACGCCGCAAGCTTGATACAAGCGAGAAATCGAATTGGTCAGACAAGAAGCAGACACTCGATCAACGCGCGTTTGTTCATCAAATTCGCAATCACTTCCAACCAAAGGATGCCCCCACACAAACAGCGTGGGGCGTCCCAATTTTTCATTTGCTGTCCCGTATGAGCACAATTCAGGCGAGTTTGTAGCGGTCGTCCATACGATCATCCTAGGCGAGGGGAATTCGCATGCAAGCTGACCTTCGCCGCTATTAAATCGATGACGCATTCGCGGATGGTCTGGCCCGGCGGTAATAGAGCCGAAAAAGCCTGGAAAAGTGCTCTTCACTCGTGAATTGTAGCTTTCCCGGAAACGCGTATGGAAATGTTGTCGTTGAATGCCACGCGCCTCTCGTCGTCTCTGGAGAGATGATGCAAAGTGCTCCGATGGGCACTTTCTACGGGCTCAAACATATCCCATCGAAGATGCTGACCTTTCCTGATGTGTGCGTGGACGCTGCGACCGATCACCTCTTCGATTTTGCAGGGAGAAATCGCATCGACCGAAGCTGGCCGAAGAACCTCTATATCGCTGCGCTCGATTCTCTTGCCCGGCGCAAGATCCGCAGCAGCGCGCAGGCAGCGCCGTTGCAAAATAACTGTCTCTTTCTCGTTTTCCGCGACACACTTATTCGCTGAACCCAAAGCGCGCTCGAGTTCTCGTGTGCGCGTAACCATCTCCGCCCAGGTTTTTGGGGTCATCGAAAATGGATGGTCAGGACCTTCACGGGAAACATCGTCCGTAAAATGTTTTTCTATGACCTTGGCACCGAGCGCGACGGCTCCAAGAACGGTCGTGTGTCCCGCGGTGTGATCCGAAAGACCCAAAACCGCATGGTGAAATTCGGTTGCATACGACCGCAGCACGTTCAAGTGGATATGATTCAACGAATCGGACTGGCCCGTGTAGTTTGTATTGCATTGCAGGATTGCGATTTGCGGATTGATCGCTCGGATCGCACTTACTGCGGCTCGTACCTCGCGCATATCGGAGGCGCCGGTCGAAAGAATCACGGGCTTTCGCTTGCTTGCAATGTGCGTAAGCAGCTCGAGCCAGGTAATATCTCCTGAGCCGATCTTATAAACTTCAACATACGGATCGAGCATATTGGCAGCTTCGAAGTCGTAGGGCGTCGAGAAAAAATCAATTCTCTCCTGCGCGCAACAGGCTTTTAATTCTGGAGTCCACTCCCACGGGAGTGACGCGTCGTTATAAACCTCATACACGGATTTGCGCCAGTTGGCTTGGTGCGAGAGTTGCGCCCCGAGCGAGCGAAAGCCAGCATCGCTGACGATTTTCTCAGCACGGAAATGCTGAAATTTTGCGCCGTTCGCCCCTGCCTGGGCGGCCAGACGAATGAGACGCTTGGCGCGGCTGAGCGAACCATCATGATTGGCAGAAATGTCTGCGATGAAATAAACAGGTGCTCCATCCCCAACAGTCCGACTACCAATTTTGAAGCTGGGCATGCTGCTCTCTCCCTAAAGGGCGTTTTGTGCTGAGCAACTGGTCATATGCCTTCGCGACACATGTGAAGTTCCGCATCCAGTCAGCTCTCTCCGACACAATTCTGATATTCGCAATCCCAGCTCTTGCGCGGCCAGCATCGTCAAGTAGCGCTTCCAACACTTTTGCCGAAAGTGCCTCAGCGTCGCCAGCAGGATAGAGCCAGCCATTCCAACCATCGGTGACCCATTCATTGTTGCCATTGCCTCTGGCAACAATCGCGGGCAATCCGCAGGCCATTGCTTGCAGCAAGCTGACGGAGCTGCCGTCGCAATAGGTTGCGCTCACGTATAGATCCGATTCAGCGAAATAGTCCGGTAGAAGTTCTTCAGGGACGCGACCGACAAAACGCACCTTAGCTTTGAGCTGGTTGGCAGCGACGAACTCCTCAGCGGCTTTTCGCAAACTGCCATCGCCCAGCATAATCAGCCGGATATCCGCCCGAGCCGCATGAGCGCGTCCGAAAGCTTTAAGCAAAATATTTGTGCCGTGAATTGGCTCAAAGTCGCGCGTGCTGATCAGAATTTTGCATCCTGTCCAGCCCCACTTCTCGCGCAAACCCAAAACCCGAGTTTTTGGACGAAAGTAATTCAGATCTACTCCCCACGTCAGCATCGCGATCTGGTTCGCTTGCATTTGCCCCAATTCACTGATGCGCCGGCGAACTATCTCGCAATCCGCAATTGCAAAATCGGCGCGTTTCAATGCAAATTGCGTGATTCGCTTGAGAATCACTGATTTGTGCGGGGTGGCGAGCACATCGGAGCCCCAAGACATGATGACCAGCGGGTGAAATCCCGAAACTGCTGCGAAAAACCCGCTGGTTTGAACGGGGCCCGCATGAATCAGGTCCGGCGATATTCGTTTCGCAACCCGTGCGAATCGAAGCGTCGCAGTGAGCCACCCGATGGTGCCAGGTAAAAGATTTTGCTCGGAAAGTGGCGGCAGACGATGTATTGCTCCTTCTGGCAGCGGCACGTCATCTCTTATAGCGGCTCCGCTGCATGGCAGAACCCAAATTTCATGACCAACTTTCGTCATCTCCGCAACAAAGTGCCGATCATGAGTGCAGTAACCTTCCGTCACGTATAAGATGTGCGCCACTGTCGCGATCAGCTTTGAATTATCGAAATCGCAAGCCTCTGATTGGCTAGCAATGGGTGGAAATTTGTGCTTGCGAGTTCGCTGCGCATCGCAATTATCCCGTCCCTGATCGTCGGCATTTCCCTGCCAAGGCACTCTGTGATTCTTTCAACACAGAGAGACGTATCTGCGGGCCTTCGCGCTCTGAAGGAAAACTGGCTCACTGAAGCCGGCTCAACGGAATCATCTGAGAGATTGAAAGCGCGTGCAAGCATTAGGGCAAACTCATATTTCGAGCACGAATCCACAGCGGAAACGTGGAAAACACCTGCCGCACCGCGGCCGATCAGTTCAATAGCAAGCTGTGCTAAATCTCCCGCAAACAACGGGCTGAATCGTATATCTTCAAATGCTTTGAACCTCTCCCCATTGAGCAATTTGGAGAGCATCCATTCGGCCAAGGTCTTCCGGCGTGAGCTCCATCCGAAAAAATTCGTTCGAATCACGAGTGCAGACTGACAACACTCGATCACGTTCCGTTCAGCCGCCACCTTAGAGCGGGCATAAACGTTCAATGGATTTACGGCGTCAGTTTCGCGGTAGTTTCTGCCTACGCCATCAAAAACGGAATCGGTCGAAAACAAAACAAACTGGGCGTCATTCTCTGCTGCCCAATGCGCAAGCCCACGCGAAGCTTCCGTGTTTATCGCCCGAGCATAGTCTGGCTCGACTTCGCAGAGATCCACATCGGTAAGTGCGGCACAATGCGCTATAATCTCGGGCCGGATTCTCTCCAGCCAGCCCATAACATGCTTGTTATCTGTGAGGTCCAGAAGGCTATGATTGCAAGGTGGAATTGACGGCAGAAACCGGTGCGAAATCGTATAAACTTCGTATCTCTTTTTCGCCTCCGCAGAGAGGTAAGATCCGAGCAATCCTGTAGCACCGGTAATCAGCAATTTTTGCAAGCTCAATGCCGCAATTGGCTAGAGAGTTGTATAGCCCCCGTCTACCACGAGGTTTTGGCCTGTGATGTACGCTGATGCATTCGAGGCAAGAAAAACAGCGGCTCCCTTTAAATCATTTGGTCCCGCCATCCGGCCAAGTGGTGTTCTCTTTTCATATTCCGCAACAAAATGGGCTGGCATAGACTCTAAAAACAAACCGCCGGGGCTAATGGAGTTCACGCGCACCCCGCGCGAAGCAAAGTGCACCGCGAAATACCTCGTCAATTGAATCATGCCCGCTTTAACAAACCCATAACTCGGAGGATTGGTCATTTCAGGACAACCTTCGTAAACGCGAAAATCCGGGCTCACCATCCCGTAGATCGAGGCAATATTGACAATCGATCCCACGCCGCGTTCAGCCATCATTTCCCCGAAGACCCGGCATGCCCGATAAGCAGCTCTCGAGTTTGCGCTCACCGCGCGCGTCCATTCTTCATCCGAATGCCTTACTAAAGGCCCTGCTTGCACGATAACAGCACTGTTGAAGAGCACGTCCACTCTTCGCCAGCGCAATTCAATTTCTTCCGCGGCAGCATAAACCGAATCTTCGCTTTCCAGATCAAGGCGAAGTGCCTCGGTATTGAATCCTTCGGCCTTTAAAGCCATCGCGTATGCGGCGCATTTCTCGAAATTGCGCGAAGCTACCAGCACGGCTGCCCCCGATTCGGCAAGGCTCTGGCAAATCTGCCGCCCGTAGCGCCCTGCTCCCCCAATCACAAGCGCAACGCGGTCTTTTAGCGAAAAGAGCTCGCGAATGTGAACGTTCAGCGGCAACACTCGAGCTACTTCCGCTGTCATGCGGCGAATTCCTGATGCAAATTGCTGTTCCGCTTTGCCAGTTCGGGATTTGCGTCAAGAAATCGGATGACTTCCTGCAAACAGATTTCATCTTCACCCGGAACGCCTGCATATATTGCGCGCATAAGCTCCAAATCCACCGGATGGTCCACAGTAAGAAAGTATCCTGGACGCACAAGCTGCGGCGGAGCGTCAATTTTTACGCAATCGAACTGCTCCGGATGAGTTTTGACATACAACGCAAAATATTCGCGATCACAACTGCGGGTTAGGTCGCGATCGCAGATTTCCAGCACACCGCGGTGCGCCGCTTCAGCGCCTGTCCCGTAAGGATAGCCTTTCGCGTGCATATTGTGAACCAGTACCGATTTTTTCATATTGGCGCAGCGTTTTTGCAAGGCGTCAATCAAGGCATCGATTCCCTGCGGGTCAGTAAGAGGGTTATCCGCTGTAACCCGAACAAAGAAGGTCAGGTCATGCGCTCGTGCAGCGCCCAGCAGACGCGAGGTCAGATCCTGTTCTGGTCCTCGAAATACATGGAATCCCCACGCTGCGCATGCATCCGCTATTGCGCGGTCCTGAGGCTGGTCTGACGTTGCTATAACGACTTCATCCGCGCGGCGGCAAAGCCTCATCCGATTGCACAACCTTCTGAGAAGCGGCGTGCCTGCTATGTCCATCAGCACTTTCCCGGGCAGGCGCTTGGAAGCCATTCTTGCCTGCACCAAAATGCCGATTTTTTCATGCTCACGCAAAAGCGGCTCGACAAAGACACTTCTTGTTCTCCACTACCTTCAGCATGGCCTCTGCGATATCATCCATGTCCCCAGTGGTGGCCGGAAACCGCACCACGCCGGTGAGCATAACCTCACGTTCGTACAGCCTTTCAGCAACCGGGCATATTCCCTTTTCATATCGCGCTTTTCCCAGGTAATGCCTAAAGACCGGATGGCGGCGGTTTTGATACAGCGGAGCGAGATATAACGGCCGCACATATCCGGATGAAAACGGAATACCTTCCGCATTCACGGCTTTCACGAATAGATCGCGTGGAATTCCTGCTTCTGCTTCGTCATACTTCATCGCATAAACGTAATAAACATGGCGTGCATTCGGCAGCACTTCGGGGCCGGCGATGCCAGGAAGCCCCGTGATTTTTTTAGACAGGTACTGCGCCAGTTCAATACGTTTTTCGTTAAGACTGTCGAGCTTCTGCAGTTGCACGATTCCGAGCGCCGCTTCCATTTCCGTCATTCGGTAATTCCATCCAAGCATTGCGGACGAATAGCTTCTTTCGCACTGACCTTCGACAATCACTTCGCCGTGATTCCGGACCATGCGCGCCGTTTCCGCTATATTCCGATCATCGGTGATGAGCATGCCACCTTCACCCGTAGTGATCGTTTTGCTCTCCGTAAACGAAAAAATCCCGCAATCACCAAAAGTTCCCGCAAGCTTTTCCTTCCACTTTGCGCCGGGTGCCTGGGCGCAATCTTCAATGACGCGCAAGCCGTAGCGTCGCGCGACCTCCATAATCCGTTGAATGTTTGCAGGATGGCCAAACAGGTGGACCACAATAATCGCCCGCGTCAGAGGTGTGATCGCGCGCTCGACGGCGTCAGGGTCAAGTCCAAAGGTGACATCGTTTACATCCGCAAAGACCGGAATAGCATTGTGCATCAGCGCGCAACTTGCCGTGGATGTGAACGTGTACGGAGGGACAATCACTTCCTGTCCCGCTTCAATACCCGTTGCGACCACAGCGGCATGTAATGCAGCCGTCGCTGAATTGAATGCGACAGCATATGCCGAGGAATGGTATTCGGCGAACCGCCGTTCGAATTCTTTTACTTTTTTCCCCCCAAGAAAATATTCGCCCTTCGCTGCGATGAATGTGGACAATCTTCCGTTTTCCAGCACCTCTATCACAGCACGCTTTTCTTCTTCTCCGATTACAGGATGCGCTGGAAAAGGTCTTGAGCGCACGGGCTCGCCACCCAGCATGGCCAGAATGATCGACATGAACTCAAATGCTCCTTAAATGTGCCCCTTCAGACAGAACGCAGGATGCTGATGGCAAGATAATTCGTTTCCCACGCCCTAACGCGGATTGGCGCAAAGCACAAATGATTTCGAGCGCAGCGCGGCCATCCTCTGCGCTGCTGGTTGGATGCGCACCCGAGTGCATGCAACTTACCAAATGAGACACTCCCATTGGCAACAGGTTGAGCGAAAATTCTCCCTGCACTGGTAACGGCGCGGCAAATAGTTCGCGATAACCCGAGTAGCGCACACTTTCGCGAGCCTCCTCGAATTCTGCTTTGAATCCGTGGGAGCTGATGCGCAAACGACCTTTTGTGCCCATCAGCACGATTTCAAAGATTGTGTAAGCTGAAACATCGCACCCTTGAATTGCGACGGTTGTGCCCCCGGCGAATCCGAGCCACCCATCGATATTTGGGTCGTCAGGATTCGACGGCGCGCTCGTATTCAAACGGCCTTCCGCCCAAACGCAATCACCCAGATAAAGTCTCAGCAAATCAAATAGATGACTTCCTGTGTTCGCAACGCCAGCCGTGTAATAACAGGTGACCTGCTGCACGCGTCCTAATCCGTCATCGCGGACAAATCGAGAGAGTTGCTGATGCATCGGATCGAATCGTCGCTGGTGACCGATCAGTATGGGAACGTTGCGGCTGACGCTGAGTGTCACGATTTCGCCCGCTGCTTCGAGGCTGTCAGCAATTGGCTTTTCACAAAAGATTCCGCGCACTCCGCTATCGAGCGCGGCGCGAATAATGTCTAAATGGCTGATGCCTGGAGTACACACCGAAACCACATCTAACTTTTCGTTTCTAAACATTCCTTCATAGTTCGTGTATTGCTTGGGAACTCCGAACCTTGCGGCATATTTTTGTAGCTTCGCATCATCGCTGTCGCATAGGGCGGCCAGTTCGATTCCCGGCACGGAGAGATAGGCTCGTGCGTGCGTGCTGACGTAGGTGCGCTTAAAATCCTCATCGAATCCGCAGCCAATTCGCCCGCAGCCGACGATTGCTGCGCGCAGACTCATTTCACAGCCGACGACAGCCTCTCGTTCCGCAGATAGTCGCCGCGGAACTGCTCATATTCCGAACGCAGTATGCTCATGCGAATCGCATCGTAATACCGGAAGTTCCGATACTGCTCCTCGCGCAACACGCCTTCATGGATGAATCCAGCCTTTTCGTAGGCGCGCACACCCCTGGTATTCTCTGCATTCACGCCCAGCCACACTTTGTTCAAATTTAGCTTTTCGAAGCCGTAGACTACCATCAGCTTCGCGCATTCCGTGCCAATTCCGTGATTCCAGGCGTTTTTATCCCCGATAAAAACTCGAAATTCCGCTGTACGCATAATCCAATGAATGCGATACAGCCCCGTCGTCCCCACAAAGGCATCGGATCTTTGCTCGCAAACGGCGAACGCAACTTCGTCCGTATTGCTGTGGTCACGTTCCCATTGAGCAGCCAGCAATTCGAGATTGGTCGGAAAGGCACCCATGAACAGAAGACGCGTTACTTCGGAGTCGTTCAGCCATTTTGCGAGCTGAACTAAGTCGGCACGTTCAACTGCCCGTAAATAGATTTGGTCGCCGGAGATAAAGGGCATGTTCACTTTTCGGCCGCAACTAGGGATCCAAAGGACTGTGATTTTCCAAAACACATGGGCGAACCAAACCGTATCGATTGCTTCACCCGCTCGGTGAGCAAAAGGGTTTCAATAGCGGAATTGCCTCCGATAATCGGCTTCGATTTACCAGCAATGCAGTCGAGCAGATGCCTCACCTCGTGCTTGTATGTTTCTTCAATGGATCCGCAGCTTTCATACTCGACCCACTGATTTTCGCGAACATCAAAGCGGCGTGCTTGTCGCAAGAACAGGTCAGCTTTAATTCGGCCCTCCGTGCCGATGACTTCAAATCGGCGTTCGGCGGGACGAGCAATATAGTCCAAGTGAATGGAAACAATTTTGTCCCCATAACCCAGCAAGATTTCCGTGAGATCTTCGACGTCAGTCTCCAAATCACTGTACTTTCCGCCGATGGCGTGAATTTCTTCCGGCCAGCCAAAAAGCCACAGTGCCATATCCAATTCATGGCTGGCATCCAGAACCACGCCGCCGCCGAGCTCGCGCCGTGCGCCATACCCTGCGCGGTAATCTTCCCCCGGATGGCGCCCGGGCAAATATGACCCGAAGTCAAACCGCGCGCTCGTGATGTGGCCAATCGATCCTATCGCAAGCCACTGCGCAACTCGAATCAGGATGGGATCGAATCGAAAATTATAGCCAACCAACACGAGGCGGTTCTGCGCCTGTGCAGCGCTTACAAGTTCTTCCGCCCCTTTCATCGAGTGGGAAAGGGGTTTTTCTATGAACAGATGACAATTCGCGTTCAATGCTTCCCAGGCCAGCGGAATATGGTAGCTCGTTGGAGCACAAACCATCGCGACTTCCGGAGATTGGGAATACGCCTCCGTCGCCGTTGCAACGGATCTCGCCCCCAGCGCAAAAGCAACGGACCGCGCAAGTTCCCGTTGCTGATCCACCAGCAACAAGTCTCTGATGCCTAAATCGAGCAGATTTCTCGCGTGTCGCTGTCCAATGGAACCGCAACCGATAATTGCAACTTTCACGCCGGCAACCCCGAAAAAATCATCCTGCCACAGCCATAGCGCCCGCTCGACTGTAGCGTGTAGGCACCCGCTGAAAACTCTCGTCAATTTCAAGCCCAACTCGAGCAAGCATGGCTCGTATGCCGTCGCAGTTCAACCACTCGGTATTCGTATTACTCGCGTATTCAAACGAATCATCGCAAGGCCGGCCCAATTTCCAGTTTTTGACATCCCACCATTCAAAATTGGGCTGAACAACAAAAAAATCTTTCAATTCGATGGTGTTACGGGCCTCATCGCGCGGAATCATGACCTCGTGGAGCTTTTCGCCAGGCCTGATGCCCACAAATTCGAGAGAACATCGTGGTGCAACGGCTTTGGCCAAATCGCAGATTCGCACACTGGGAATTTTTGGTACAAACACTTCACCGCCGTGCATCCTCTCAAGACAATTCACAACAAATCTTGCGCCCTCCTCCAGGGTGATGAGAAAGCGCGTCATCCGGCTGTCAGTTATCGTCAGCTTGCCCGTCTCTTTCTGTTGCAGAAAACGAGGAATCACGCTGCCGCGACTTCCGACGACGTTGCCATAGCGCACTACGCTCATGCGCGTCTTCCGCGCACCGGAATACGCGTTTCCTGCGATAAAGAGCTTGTCGGAACAGAGCTTTGAAGCCCCATAAAGGTTCAGAGGATTGGCGGCCTTATCAGTGCTGAGCGCAATCACTCGCTCAACATCGCAATCAATGGCGGCGTCAATCACGTTTGCAGCGCCTAAAACGTTCGTTTTGATGGTTTCAAATGGGTTAAATTCTGAGCTTGCAACCTGCTTCAGGGCTGCTGCATGAATCACTATATCCACGCCATAGAAAGCGCGATACAACCGATCTTTGTCGCGTACGTCACCGATAAAGTACCGTATGCTCTCGCCATCAAAGCCATCCGTTCTCATTGCAAACTGCTTCATTTCATCGCGGCTGAAGATTATGATTTTCTTGGGCTTATATTCAGCCAGAAGCTGTAAGGTAAGCTGGCGGCCGAAGCTGCCGGTTCCGCCGGTAATCAAAACAGTCTTTTCAGTCCAGTTCATTCTTACTTATTTCTGAACGAAATTCAGCACAATTGGCGGACTTCGAGCGGCTCACCCGTAAAAATCGGATAAACATCCGAGGTATCCACTTCGACCACTACCGACCGCATAATGAGGTCAAGTGACAGCACGACTCGAAAATTCTGCTTCTGCCTGACCAAGATTCCTTCGATTCCCGCCAGCGGCCCTCGGATGATTCGAACTTTCCGCCCTTCTGTCAGATAGGGATGAGGTTGCATTTTGAGCTGACTCTGAAGTCCGCGTCGGAGGCCGTCGATTTCTAAGTCGGGAATTGGCGCGGGCCTGTCCCCAAATCCGACGAGTCGTGCAACCCCTGGCACCTGCAATGCCCTTGGCCGCTCCGTTGACCGCAAACGTACGAAAACATATCCAGGGAACAAGGGAAGCTGAAGCCGCACCCGTCTGTCTTTCCACTGATGTACCGCCTCGTACAATGGCAAAAAATGCTCGATTTCGCGCCCAGCAAATTGCTCGGCTACCTTCTTTTCGTGATGTGCGGAGGTGTATACCGCGTACCAAAACGAGAGGTCTACACCGAAAGTGCAGTGGGAATTCATTGAATTGGAACCGAAGGTGTTGTTATTCATTTTCAGCCAGTGGCATTTGCGAGTGCGAAAATTGGGTTTCGACCGATTCGGAATCCATTATGGTTATGCGTGCATAGCTCCGCCCCGCGACTTACAGCCGCATTTGAACTAACAACCTCCGAATGAATGACTTACATCTGCTCGCCCGGCGGTTGGTCCTAATTCGTCAAGCGGCCCGATATCCAAACGAATGCTCACGCACTCGCCTTGTCCCGTTCAGCGGCCGACCCTTCCCGGTCTTCGTAGTACCCAGTCTGGTAATAGCCTGCCTCGCGCAGATCGATTTGGTTCAGCACAGCTCCAATCAAGTGCGCGCCTACTGCTGACACACATGCTTGTGCGCGCTGCGCTCGCTCTCGCGAGGTTACAGCCCCTTTGATGACTAAGACGGTCGCCTCCACAGTAGCAGCGAGCACGCGCCCATCAGTGATGCTTAAGAGCGGCGGCGCATCAACGAGCACGAAGTTGTAATCACTCATGGCGTCTTTTATCAGCGCTTCCATGCGTTCCGAAGAGAGCAGTTCACCGGGGCTTGGTGGCAGAGGACCGCAAATCAGGCAGTCCAATCCCTTCGTGCTCGACGCTTGCACCAGATTGCGCCATTCGCCTTGACCGGCGAGATAGTTCACCAATCCGGAGGAGCCGGTAATTTGAAAGAAATCCTGGACGCCAGGACGGCGGATGTCTCCATCAATCAGCAACACGCGCTTGCCAAGCTGAGCGAGTGAAACTGCCAAATTACAGCAGACAGTTGTTTTCCCTTCGCTAGGACCGGCGCTGACGAAAGCAAGCGAACGAGGGGCTCTTCCTGCTGTGGAAAGCAGAATAGAGGTTCGCAAAACCCGAAACGATTCGCGTAGGTCCGACATTCCGGATGCGCTACTGTCCAAACGAACCCAGACGTTCTGTTGCTGTTCAGCTCGGAAAGCGGTCCAAGAAGCCACACGTAAATGACGGCTCAAACGAACGCACGACCGCCGAATTTCATCTCTTTCGGTCCGGCGCCCGTTGGGAATCAACCCTAAAATCGGCAGATGCAGAAAATGCGCCACATCTTCGGGTGATTTCACGCTGTTGTCCACCCGTTCCTGCACACAGGCAAATCCCAGACCCCCACCCAACGCCCCGAGAAACCCAAACGCCAAATCCAAGGCTATTTTTGGTCGCACCGGACTAATGGGCGGAACAGCCGCATCTACCACGCGTATACTGTTAGCCCTCAATCCTGCAGAAACACCCGCTTCCTTCATGCGCTGCAGAAGAGCATCGTAAAGCTGTTTGTTCGTATCCACTTCGCGTTTCAAAATGTTGTATTGCACCGCTTCCTGCGCGGCAATTTTCGCCCGCGCCTGCTGTCTTGCGAATGCCCGTCTCAGAAGATCTTCATGCTGAAGAGCGGCAAAATATTCGTCCGCAATATGCCGTTCTGCTTCCCCCTGCTGCTGCGCAAGAAGTCTCCGCGTGCGTTTGATCTCGCTCTGAATCGCCTGCATCGGAGGGTAGCCGGCCTTAAAGCTAACCGCGAGCTGCGCCTGCTTTTGCTCCAGATGTTGCAGCCGTTCGGTCAAATTCCGTGTGATGCGGTCGTCAAAAACGCCTGGCATGGCTTCCGAATCCCCAGCTTGCTCAACCCGAAAAAGCGACTCCTTTTCAAATCGAATCATCTGAGCCGCGGTTACCTGCTCCTCTAACTGTTGCAGCCGTTCATCCGTAATGCTCCGGAGCCTTCCTTGACCACTGTCGACGTAAACCAATCCATTGGCTTGCGTATATCTTTGCAAATCGCGTTCCGAGGCCTCGAGCCTGATTCGCAGACGGTCTAGCTGTTGGCTGAGCCATTTTGTTGCATTCTGCATGGCGTCCCAGTGACTTTGAAAATTCCGCTCGATAAATGTAGCGGTCAAGGTGTTTACAACCTGAGCTGCCAACTTCGGATCCTGCGAATCAAACGTGACCCGCACAAGCCTGCTGTTCGGAATGGGAAGAACATTTAATCGCCGCTCGAACACCTTCAAGGCCACCTGTTTGGCGACCGCTGACTCTTCGGGTTTGAAATCGGAATCGACTTTCGCTTCTTGATCCAATCGAAGCTTTCGAATCACCTCGCGCGCCAGACTGTCGCTCTGCAACAGTTTCTCTTGTGTTTCAACGTAGTCGCCGCTGACGCTTGCAAACCGAAAAAGATCCTGCACGGATGCAGCGTTGGAGCTGTTCGGTTCAACCTCCAACAGTGCTTTCGCCTCATAAACGGGTTTCTGCCGAATAGTCCAGAACAGCGTTAGCAGAAAAAGCAGTAATCCCACGGAGATCACACTCCATTTTCTCTTCTGCACAGTTCGCCAATATGCTCGGAGAGTTTGTGCGCTGTCGGCTGCCTCTGTGCGTGAAACAATGCCTCGCGTACGCGAATTCGCCGCCTGTGGCCCAACCAATCGAATTTTGCCTTCTCTGTCCATAATCACCAATCACCACCGATAAACGATCAAGCCTCCGGTGATTGAAACGGCAGCCTCGGCTCCACGATAGAAGACAGACTTCCCCGCGCTATTCGGAATAAACAGAATGTCTCCGGCATGCAGCAGAGGGTCGGCGGCCTTTCCCGCAAGAATGCGTTTCAAGTTGATGGCAATCTGCTTTCTCGCGCCTTCTTTTGCATTGCGAATGATGCGAGCGCCTTTTTCATTCGATGTGCCGGTCGTGCCCTGCGCAAGCGCCAGGGCTTGCAGGACAGAAATGTTTTCATTCGTCCTGAGCAGAAATCCGCCTGGTTTCCTAACCTCCCCGACAACATAAACAATTCCGGCCCGCGGCACCTTCACAGCGTCTCCCGGGTAAACCTCAATGTCGTTAGCAGGATTGGCGGAAGAAAGCAGACGCTTCACATCAATTTGGAGTGATTTTCCCCTTGTTGGCGGCTGCAGGACGAATGGTTCGGGCCTGGCTGGCGCATTTAACGAATCTGCAGCTGCGACGTCACGGGGGTTGGGAAGGTTAGCGGACCCGCGAGCCGCAGATTCGTTCTGGCGTGTTACGATGATTTTGTCGCCGGCATCGTCAGCCAAGCCCTGAGCCATGCACAAAACCTCAATCAGACTCTCAGGCTGCTGGATTTGGTAAACGCCCGGTTTCCCCACAGCTCCAAGAACCGAAATCGCGTGACTTTTGACTTCCTTTACGAACACCGTCACCTGCGGATTGACCATATAGCCCCGCCACAGTCGCGATTCGATTTGGCTTTCTAGTTGGCCTGCAGTCAACCCGGAGGCCTGCACATCGCCTATTAGGGGCAGAGTAATCCGTCCGCGCCCAGATACTTGTACTGTGCGGTCCAGGTCCGAAACGCTATAGACAGAGATCTGCAATAGGTCGCCTGGCCCGATTTGGTAGTCCACTGGTGAACCTGGATCGAGAGCTCCTTCCGAAGCAAGCCTCAGCAAACGTCTGTTATAGCTCTGCGTGGTATCGCCGAGCCTTAAATGCGATTGGGCACGTGTCTCCTGTGTCCTACGGACCGCGTGACCAGTCGCTGCGGAGCCTGTCGCGAAAATACAAATAATCAGGGCCAAAGCTGAAAGTACTAGAACGACCCTGTCTTTGAGGTGGGTGTTGGATGACTTAGCAAAGCATGCCCGGTTTCCGGAATGCAAACAGCAGCCGCTCGAAGCTCTTTCGAAAGAGCCGTTCTCCTGTTGGCCAGTTCCCACCGCGTCTCCCAAGAATACCCGCCTGCCCAGACGGGATTTCGCTTTCACGGCCACGAACGGCGTACTTAATAGTCGCAGTAAGATATCGGTGGCAAGCGGCAAAAGACGACACCGCGCCTTTTGTCGTGTCGCTAAATGCCATGTCTTGTGGAAAAGGGCTGCAACAGACTGTCCTTTCAGAAGAACGGTCAGCGACACCGAATATGTCGCGGTGACACGTCAGATTCAGTTTGTCGCTTTATGTTTACTTTGCAGTATTGTAATATCCTGATTAAGTACTTACAATTCCCGCCTTGAAATTAGCAGCGCTTACAGCGAGGACATTCTTATGGACAAGCATGCAGAGGTAACGATTCCCCCTTATTCTGCAGCAGACCGTCTGGATTCGTGGAAAGCGATTGCCAGCCACCTTCACAGAGACATCCGAACGGTGCAGCGCTGGCAACGCGAGGGCCTGCCGGTGTATCGCCACCGGCATTTCAAGTATGGTTCGATTTACGCGTATAAAACCGAAGTTGACTCTTGGTGGCTCACCCGGCAAGCAGCCAGAAAAAAAATTGCGGAGTCTCGTTCGTTCCAATTTGCGGTCTTCAAGGCGCCTGTTCTGAAGCGAACAATCTACGCTGGCCTCGCGCTGCTGATCGGTCTCCTTTCGCTCATGTCTTATCACCTTTTCGGGCCGCGCATAAGACGGCTAATTGCTCAAACCGTGCCTTCCAAGCAGGCCACCATCGTCGTCTTGCCCTTTCAGGACCTTTCGTCCAATTCCCACGCCGGCGCGCAAGCCAGCCAATTTACGAGCGAACTCATCAGCGAAATTCAACGCGCGGGCTACGTTCGTGTGGTCCAATATCACCCTGACGGCAGCGATGCGCTGCCTTCAGAGAATTTTGCAGCAGTGGCAAGGGCTCTCCATGCTGACGCGGCCGTGGAGGGCTCGATCCGCTATGACGGGACGCATGCAACCATCTCCGCAACGCTAATTCGCGGAAGTACAGGCCATGCTTTGTGGTCCACACAATTTGAACAGGAGGATGAGAATTTGAAAGCCTTTCAGCAGCGTGCAGCACGTACTACCGCCCTTGGAATCAGGAATATACTTTTTTAGATCCATTCCTGATCGAACCCATCGCGCTGTCGTTCTGCGAGCAATGGTTACATTAAAGCGTTTGAGTGACAATCTTCAGTGAGCGGGGCCGGTCTGGGTCCAGACCTTTCACCTCGGCAAGATGTGCCGCGAAAAGCTGGCCCGGCACAATCAATGGAATTGCGCTATAAATCTCCGGTATTTTTCCGGGAATGCGAATCGCACGTTTGACTCCCGGCAACCGAAAATGCCCGGAGGTGATAGCAATCGTTTCGGCCCGCAATTCCGTCAAACGCCTGATCAGTGCACGCTGCCCCGCGAATGTTTTGCCTGGCGGCGCAAAAACAACCACGGGAAAATCCTGCTCAATCATCGCAATGGGGCCATGCAAAAAATCAGCCGACGAAAAGCGCTCGGCCACCACATAGCACGTTTCCATCAGTTTCAAAGACAACTCATAGGCATTCGCATAGTTGAGTCCCCGCGCAACAACCGCGCATTGCCTCATGTATCGGTATCGCGGAACAATCTCACGAATCTCATCGGCTAGCGCCAGCGTTTGCCGAACAGTGCCGGCAATTTCGCTGACCGCTTCGAGACTGATCTCGCGTCCGAGCGCAAAGGCCAGCAAGTACAAGATCATCAGCTGTCCCGTATACGTCTTTGTTGCTGCTACCGATCTTTGTTTTCCCGCGTGCACCAGAAAAGTCTCGTCTGCGATTCTCGTCATCGGTGAATGCCGCTCGTTTGTCACCGCCAACGTGTACGCGCCTTGCTTGCGAGCATTTTCGAGCACCGTATTGATGTCTGTGCCTGCGCCGGATTGCGAGACCCCAATTACCAGCGCTCGATGCAGGGCCAAGCGCGCACGGTAAAGCGTATGTACCGAGGGAGCACAAAGCGAAACGGGGATTCCGGTCGTGATCTCCAGCAAATATCTGCCAAAAAGCGCGGCGTTGTCGGAGGTTCCGCGCGCCACCAGAACAATCAGTTGAAACCCGCGCTTCACAGCAAATTTCTTGAAGTCTCTTGCATGTGCTCGTTCCGCTTCCAGCGTGCGACGCAGCGCATGCGGCTGCTCGTGGATCTCCTCAATCATCTTGGACATGGAAGTCTCGCAAAACTACATTTCGAGCAGATCAGTTCCAGCCGCCCCATCCGGGCCCGCGAACGGGACGACCCGCCGTTACGCCGGTGAGCTTGCCATGCTCGAACTCCAGCTTCCCGTTCACGAAAACGTAATCCACGCCCGCAGACATCACATTTGGTTTCCGATAGGTGGCTTTATCGATAATCGTTTTCGGATTGAAGACCGTAATATCCGCGTAAAACCCAGGCTTCAGCAGCCCCCGACCGACCAAATGTTCTCTTTCGGCCGGAAGCGACGTGATTTTCCGAATGGCTTTCGCCATCGGCAGCAGGTGCAAATCGCGCGAATAATGGCCAATGAATCGAGGCATCGAGCCCCACGCACGCGGATGATTGTGTGGCTCGAAAAGAGGGCCATCCATCGAAGTCTCGTTCGCATCCAGCCCAATGCTCGTCCAGCGCTGTTTCAACCCGTACTGTAAATCCTGCTCGCTGGCAATGAAGTACAGTGCACCGGTCTGTGCATTATCTGCAATCACAAAGTCGAAAAGTGTGTCCAGCGCATCTTTGCCTTCCGCCTTCGCGATCTGCGCAATAGTCATTCCATCATATTTTTTCAGCGCCGGATTTACTACGCCGGAGACCATCACACCCGAGGGCCCTCCGCTGTCGAAGTAGAGATTTTCCCAGCCGCGATGGTCCTCGCCCATTTCGCCTTTGATCCGTGCTCGAATGGCCGGATCGTGCAGCCGTTCCAGCAATTTTTGTGTGCCGCCATTCGCGGCCCATGGCGGCAGACATGAAGCCAACGCCGTTGCGCCCGCGAGATACGGATACATGTCCGCCGCAATGTTCAGTCCTGAATCTCGCGCCGCCTGAATTTTTGCCACCAGTTCCGGCATGCGCCCCCAGCGCGATTTTCCGCTCACTTTCAGGTGAAAAATTTCTACCGGCAAATTCGCCGCGCGCCCGATTTCCATCGCTTCATCCAGCGCCTGCATCTCCGTTTGCCCTTCGCTGCGCATGTGTGTCGCGTAAATCCCGCCATACTTCGAGGCCACCTTCGCCAGTGCAATCAGTTCGTCGGTTTTCGCGTATGTGCCGGGCGGGTAAATAAGCGCCGTCGAAACGCCTAAAGCGCCTTCGCGCATTTGCTGCGCGACCAGAGATTCCATCTGCCTGAGTTCGGCGGGCGTCGGCGCGCGGTCCACGTCGCCGATCACTGCCTCGCGAACCTGCGCCGCACCCACATACGTCCCAATGTTCAGCGGCGTGCCCTGCTTCTCCAGCCGGCTGTAATATCCGTCCAAATCGCTCCAATTAATCGTCAAATGATACTGTTCAAGGAAGGGCTTCATCGGCGTAATCGTGCGCTGATCCTGAGGCGCAATCGAACCGCCCTCTCCCGTGATTTCGCTGGTGATCCCCTGCGAGAGCTTGCTTAAGGAGCGGTTGTCAATCAACAGCGAGGTCTCCGATTGCCCGAGCATGTCAATGAATCCGGGCGAGACGATTTCGCCTGTGGCATCGATGGTCTGCTTCGCCGTCGCTCCCTCCAGCTTTCCGATCGCTGCAATTTTGTCGCCCCGGATCCCAATGTCTGCCGCGTACCAAGGATTTCCCGTGCCATCCAAAATGTGCCCGCCGCGAATGATCACATCATAAGTTTCGGCTCTTGCACCGCCTGTCGCCGGCCGTGCCACAAGGCGCAATCCCATCGCCACACCCGCAACCAGCATTACAACGGCTCCAACCTTCAATCCGCGACCCATCGAGACTCCTTTCTGCTCGGGCAATTGCTTCCGCTTACCTTTCTGTATCTGGTTGTGCCACTCGTCTGAACTTCAGCCCTGACGTGGTTAGCTTCGCCACGTTTCCCTCAGCATCCAGCGTGAACGTGACTCTCGAAATTCCAAAACCGCCGAGATTCGCCACGAACGTGTCGTATTGAAAATGCTTCAGTGTGCCTGTGAATGAGTGGAATTTCATGTGCAGTTGATTTCCTTCGAGCGAGATAATCACTCTTCCGTACGCGCGATTCCGATACGTCCCTGCGTATGCGGCCAGCTCGCGCGAGGGGTGCGTATTGGGATGCCGGGCGAACTGCCACTCCTCCGCGCGCTTTTTTCCTACGGCCTGAAATTGCTTGGCGACATTTGCAAAATACGCGGTCCAATGGTGATTCGGTAGAGCCAAGAATTGATCAATCAGGTGATAACCTAAACCTTCGCGGACCGGCGTGTGATCCAAATTCGTCAATATCACGAAACCGGTATGCGCCTCAGGAATCAGAACCACCAGCGACGCGAATCCGTCGATATCCCCCGGATGCAGCAAAATCTGGTGCCCGCCGTAATCCTGAATGAACCATCCCATGCCGTAGCTCAACTGCAACGCGCGCGGGAAAAACAGCTCAAATTCCCCGCCTTGCGGAACCACGATTTGCGGCGTGTGCATCTCTTTCATGCTCTGCACAGAAACAATCTGCTTCCCGTTTGCCATGCCATTGTTCAACTGCATGGCAATCCATTTGCTCATGTCCGCCACACCTGAATTAATCGACCCTGCTGGCGCCACATTATCGATGTTCCGCCATGGAATCGTGACCACTTTCCCTCCGCGCTCGGCGTGCGGCGTGGCATGGTCAGGAGCGCTTTGCGCATCGGTCGCGCTGAAATCCGCGCCGGTCATTCCCAGCGGTCCGAAAATACGTTGGCGCACAAAGTCCTGCCACGTGCTCTCGGTCACGAGTCCCACCGCGAACCCTGCGGTTGCGTACATTACATTTTGGTACTGAAATTTGGCGCGAAAGCCCGCGTCCGGTTTTATGTACCGCACGCGCCGAATGATTTCCGGCAGCGTCATCGACGATCCGTACCACAGCAAATCCGTGCCGCCAAGCCCGGTTCGATGTGTCAGCAAATCCCGCAGAGTGACGTTCTCATCCGCGAGCGGATCATACAAATGGAAGAATGGGACGTAATCTCGGACCCGCCCATCCCATCGCATCTTCCCTTCATCAACCAAAATACCCACCGCCGCAGCGGTAAACGCCTTTGTACACGAACCGATGTCAAAAAGCGTATTCGGCGTCACCGGCTGGCGCGTATTGATGTCGCGCACGCCGAATCCTTTCACGTAAACCTGGTTCCCGCGCACGATTCCCAGGGCCAGTCCCGGCACCTTATACTCCCGCATATTCGCGCGGATGTAGGCATCCAGAGGCGCCCACTGCGTATTGCCCTGCGCTTGCGCTTGTGCGTTCACGACGCCCAAGAGTAGAAACGCGCATGCCATCACCGCAGCCGCGGAAATTCGACGGCTTTTCATTTCTTCCTCCTGTAAACCGGCAGCGCCGCATGGTATCACGAACTCAGCATGCGCGCGGGACAACCGCACAAAAAAAGACGGGCAGCCGAAAAGGTCTGCCCGTTCTTCGATTCGTGATTCTTCGGTTAGAAGTTTTACAGTCCTGGTTTCGCCGCTGACTTCTTGGCCATTGGCTTCCCCATTCCGATCACTTTTACTGAACTGACATGAATCGTGTCCCCGGACATCGTGCCGTACACGCGAACATGATGTCCGGCGTGCGCCTCCACGTCAGACTGTGGTTCCAACTGATAAACCTTGTGCGTATACGTGTCGTAGAGAACATACTTCGCTCCCATACTCACGCATTTCTTGATGCAGGCCTCATTTGCTCTTTCCTTCGCATTCATGGCACATTTGCTGTCGGTGATAATGCCGCCCCACCACTTGGTGCCAGCGGCCTTTGCGGCTTTCGGCGCCGCTACACCGGCGCTCGCCGCTAACAGCAACACAGCCATTCCCAAAAACGCCCTCTTCAACATGTGTTTGCTTCCTCCTCGCTCAGTGCTGCTTGGGGCCGAGTTAGCTATTTACTCTGTCACAATTCCCCTCCCTTGTCCATACAAGCGGACCCGCAAAAAGCGGCGGACCTACATTGACACGCGGGCAGACTCGGCATAGCCTCTCGATTGAAAATGCCCTCGGCCAGCCCATTTTTATTCCGGCCCCATCCGCATCTCTACGAAATCAATACCTGGGCCTGGCTCGAAGAACTCTCCGCCAAATTTGGCCAGCGCATTTCCTTGGCTAATGTCCCCTCCTCCGAATGGAACCAAATAGCTGCGCTGGGCTTCGACTTTGTCTGGCTTATGGGCATCTGGGAACGAAGTCCTGCTGGCCGCCGCGTTTTTCAAACTGACCCATCAAACTTCCCGGGATTCGATCAGTCCCTCCCTGAATGGAAGCTGAGCCAAATTGTCGGGTCGCCGTACTCCGTGCGTCAATATCAGCCGGATCCGCGCATCGGCTCATGGGACGATGTTGATCGCGTCCGCGACGAATTGCACGCCCGCCGCATTAAACTCGTTCTCGACTTTGTTCCCAATCACACTGCGCCGGACCACCCCTGGGTCTCTGTTCATCCCGAATTCTATCTTCGCGGCTCGCAGGCCGATTTTCGCAGAGACCCGTCATCGTTTTATCTCGTCGAACTGCGCGATCCGTCTGCTGAGCCTCTGCTTTTTGCTCATGGGCGCGATCCGTACTTTCCTCCCTGGCGAGACACTTTGCAGCTCAACTATTTCGAGCCGACAGCGCGGACCGCACTCATTGGCCAGCTCCGAGAAATTTCACGACACTGCGATGGGCTTCGCTGCGACATGGCCATGCTTGTTTTGAACGACATTTTCGCTCGCACCTGGGCGCCGCTTTTGGCGCGCCAGAAGCCTCCCGTTACGGAATTTTGGAGCGATGCCATCACCGCTTTGCCGCCTGAGTTTGTCTGGCTTGCGGAAGTCTATTGGAACTGCGAATCGCCCATGCAGAAACTCGGGTTTCAGTTCACCTACGACAAAGGCTTTTACGATGCGCTTCGCGAGGGTCAGATAGATGAAATTCACGTTCGGCTCGCCTCACCGCTCGCCGCGCAAAGCCATGCCGTGCGCTTCCTGGAAAATCATGATGAAGATCGCAGCGCCGCTGTTTTTGGCGCCGCAAAACTCGAAGCTGCGGCGACTTTACTTGCTACTCTTCCGGGAATGCGCCTCTATCATCAAGGCCAGCTCGACGGCCGCAAAATCCATCTGCCTATTCCGCTCGCGTGTGCCGCTCCCGAGCCGCCTGACCCGCAAACGACGAATTTCTATGAGCGCATCCTGCAACTCTCTAATCATCCTGTTTTCCACTCAGGAGAATGGAAGTTGCTGGAGGTTCGTCCAACGAACGATGGCAGCTTCCGGAATCTCATCGCCTATCAGTGGACGTCAACTAGCGAGCGCAAGCTTATTGTGGTCAATGTCTCAAACGAGATTTCGCAAGGCCGCGTGGCCTTCGACGATGGAATCTTAGCCGCCCAGCAATACACCTTTTTGGATCAACTGCACGACGTCCCCTATTTGCGCGCGGGAGCGGAAATTGCCGGTTCAGGTCTTTATGTCCGGCTGGACGGATTTCATGCGCATCTGTTCTCGGTGGCACAGGCGTAATCCATCGCATTTGGCAACGAACGGCGGGAGCTATGCGGAAATTAAAAACAGCGGGTCCCCGAGCTTGCCGCTGTATTGCGGGCGGTAACGCCTGGTGTTATAAAGCTTGGCCACGTCCACCTTGCGCGGGCCGAGCGCCGGATCCGGAAGCGGGGCGTGGGCATAACGGCCTTCGCGCACGGCAACCATCCGGCCGAAAACGCCGGAGGCGATAAGATCGAGGGCCAAATTCGCGAACGTTGTGGCGACCACCTGATCCACTGCATCGGGATCGCCGCTGCGTAAATCATAGGTTAGATCACTGACCATCGTCTCCTCATGCGTACGCTCGTGGATGACTTCGGCCAGAACTTCTCCAATATTCTTCTTTTTTCGATGGCCATAGGCATCGGCTACCCCGTAATCTTCAACGTTTTGTGTAGCCCAGGTTGCACCTTCTGAAGCGATCAACAGCGCATAATTGCTCGGATTGTTGCGTTTGTCTTCCATCAGCAAGCCGAGCAACAAATCGAGGTCAAAGGCAAATTCCGGAATCACACAGCGCGCGGAAGTAACGTAAGCCGTATACAGTGCGGTGAAACCGGCGTCGCGTCCAAAAATGCGAAAAATGCCGATGCGTTCGTGCGACCCGAGCGTGGTGCGCTGGCGCGTGACCAGCTCTTTTGCGCGCGTAATCGCCGTCGAGAAGCCGACGCAATATTCGGTGCCGCGCACATCGTTATCCATCGTTTTGGGAATGGCGATCACTGGAAAGCCGGCGGCGTAAAGCTTAGCGGCGTAACCGAGCGTATCATCGCCGCCGATGACCACGAGGCAGGAAATGCCGAGCTTTTCAAGGTTGCGCAGCACGATGGGGGTGAAATCAAAAGTATCGTCATCGCGAGCGAGTGAATCCAGTTCCGCCTGAGTTATTGTCGCTGGGAGAACCGATTTTCTCATGCGCGCCGGATTGGTGCGAGAAGTGTGCAGCACGGTGCCGCCGCTGCGATCAATGGCGCGCGTGTTTTCGCGCGTAAGAAGGCGAGCGTAGCGCGAGTCCATCGGCTGGGTCGCATCCAAATTGGTGAGCCCTTCCCAGCCCTTGCGAATGCCAACGACGGAGCGGCCCATTTCACTCGCGCGGTAAACAACCGATTTGATGACCGAATTGAGGCCGGGGACGTCGCCACCCCCCGTTAAAATGCCTATTTTGCCGCTGTCCTTCATGAGTCCGACCCGGAAGGTATAGTACCGCGAATTGCGCTCTGGTGGATGATCGGCAAGTTTCTGGAACTTTTTTAGGCGTAGGACGGAATGCATATACAGAAACGCAGCGGATACGTCAAATTAGAAACGATGCCGGAAAAGGGCGAAGTTCGGGACGAGATTCTGCTGCAGAGAATGGCGGCGGGAGACGAGGAATGCTTCCGTCAATTTTACGAGCGTCGCAACCGATCAATTTATCGTTTCGCCCTGCACATGACCGGGCGCGCAGAGGCTGCCGAAGAAGTCGTGCAAGAGACGTTCATGACGGTGATTCGAGATGTGGAGAAATTCGATACGGCGCGAGGAACGCCAGAGGCCTTCCTTTACGGAATTGCGCGAAATCACGTGCGACGACTGCTCGAACGGGAAAGAAAGTACGAACCCCTAGCGCGGGACAATGGTGACGGCGAAGACCCGGACGCAGCCGGGCAAATTGCTTCGCCCGACGAGCACTTGTTCGAGGGGCTGGCGCGGGTGGAAATTATCGAGCACGTGCGGAGCGCGCTCAGCCTACTCCCGCCACAGTATCGCGAAGCGGTGACGCTTTGCGATTTGCAAGAGCATGATTACGCGAGCGCAGCGAAAATTCTAGAATGCCCGCTGGGCACGCTGCGCTCGCGACTGGCACGCGGCCGCGAAATGCTGGCAGCGAAACTGCGCGGCGCGCGGGCAGCAAGCAAGCCGGCAGGCACGAGAGGTTAGCGGGGCGAGGTGAGCGAAAATGGATTGCGGCGAGTTTCGCGAGTTTGTTCATGAACTGGCGCTGGAAAATGTTCGCGGCGCGAAGATTCTGGGCGCAGCAACGGCGGTTTCGGCACGGTTTCATTCGCAGACATGCAGGCCGTGCGCAGAACGATTGAGAGAAGCGGAATTGCTGGCTGACGCCTTGAAAATTACCACCGAAGACGCTGCGCAGAGTGGAACTTTGCCGAAGGTGGAAGCGGCGCTTATGAATGCGTTTCGCGAGCATCGTAGAAGCCTAGAACAAGCCAGAATCCGGCAAAGGCGTTTGCGATTGAGCGGGGCAGAGTGGATGGCCGTCGCTGCCGCGACGATAACTCTTGCCTTTGCAGGATGGAGATTATTGCGACCACATACTCACGGTGCACAGATCACTCAGATGGACGGATCTGCGCTGCATACAAACACGGCAGCACCACGACGCGCGGTGCCCGTGGATACGACCAGGCCAGATGCGGATTTTGTGCCGTTGCCCTATGGCGAAAGCTTCCCGGACAGCGATTCGGCGGTAGTGGTTCGCGTTTCGATGACCCGCAGCGCGCTGGCGAGCCTGGGATATCCCATAGCTGCGGGGCGTGAAGATGAAGTGGTTCGCGCGGATCTGATTGTCGGAGAAGACGGCTGGCCGCGCGCGGTGAGAATTGTGCAGTAGAAAGGGGTTCGTGAGCGGCCTCGCGCCGCGAACGAACGGGAGGGTCTAACAATGTGCATGCGAATAATTCACAGTAGATTGTTAAGCCGCCTGGCCGTTGTTTTCGTCGCGCTGAGCGTGGGTGCGGGAGTGAAGGCGCAGACGCAAACCAGTGGTCCGGGCCCTGGAATAAACAAGCGGATGATTATCCGAATTGGCCCGGGAAGTTTTATGTTTGACCGCATTGTCGGAGGATTTGGCGGCAAGGTAGTGACCGGCGCGCCATTTTCCGCGACGGTGACGCGCACGATGCATCAGGTGCTGGCCGACGGAACGACAATCGATCGAACCGAAACCGGCAGCATCGCGCGCGATTCCGCGGGCCGCACGCGGCGCGAAATGACTTTGCCGCAGATTGGACCGCTGAGCGCTTCGGGGCAAGTGCCGCATATTGTGTTCCTCCGCGACCCGGTTGCGGGGCAAGGTTACATCCTGAATGAAAACACAAAGTCCGTGCTGACACTTCCCTTGCCCGCGACGCGCAGTGCCATCCGCATAAAAATGAATGCGCAGTTTAAGGCCGACGTGCAAAAACAATCGCTCGGCACGAAAACGATGGATGGGCTCACTGTGGAAGGGACGCTGTACACACGAACGATTCCGATAGGAAAAATCGGGAACGACAGGCCGATAATGATTACGACAGAGGAGTGGTATTCGCCACAACTGCAGACGGTCATTGCACGTACGCGCAGGGATCCGCGATTCGGAACCACAAGTTACCGGCTGAGCAACATCAGCTTGAATGAGCCGCCGCAATCGTTGTTCGTGGTTCCTTCGGATTACACCTCTGTGCATCCGCGCGAGATGTGGCGCAAAGGTGGTCCGTAGAAAAACAGGCTCCCATAGCCACAACGACCGGATGCGTCAAATGGAAAGTGAGGCATTGCCGAATTAGGAACAGCGAGCTTGGAGCGCGGCTGCGCATCCGGCCGCGCAAACAAGGCCGGGCAGCAACCTCAGAAGCTGCCGGGATAAGAAGAGGGGCACGCGCCCGCGCGCCCCTTTTTTCCTTCGGCATGATTCTTTGGAACATGATTGGCCAGAGGCGTTGTTTATCCTTTTTCCGCGCAACGCTTCGGTTTGAAGCAATTCAATACAGTACGCGAAATTTGATCGTATGCGGAATTTGCATAAGGTCTCGGATGATTTGCCTGCGATAAGCGCTCCCAATATCGGTGATTGCATAGCCCATGGTCTCATTGGTTTTCAAATATTGCCCAAGGATGTTGGCGGAGCGCGTTGCGAGTACACGATTGATTTGGGCCAGCATTCCGGGAATATTCTCGTGAATATGAATGAGGCGATGCGCTCTTTTGATCTTGGGCAGCTGCACATTCGGAAAGTTTACGCTGTAAAGCGTGCTGCCATCGGAGGAGTAATCTGCAAGCCGCTCGGAGGCAAATGAGGCGATGTCCGCTTGCGCTTCCTCAGTGCTGCCTGCGATGTGAGGCGTGAGAATCACCTGGTCGAAAACCTGAAGCGGCGACGAAAACTTTTCGTCGTTTGCTTTGGGCTCGCGAGGAAAAACGTCAATAGCGGCGGCGCTGACGTGGCCCGTTTTCAGGCTTTCGGCAAGTGCATTTTCGTCCACGACAAATCCGCGGCTGGCGTTAAGAAAAATCACACCGGACTTCATCTCGCGAAATTCGCGGCGACCGATCAAACTGCGATTGCCGGTGCGGCCGTCCACGTGAAGAGTCACCACGTCGGCGACTTGCAATAATTGCGTGAGCGAGCGGCACCTCTTCGCATTACCGAGCGCCATTCGGAATTCCAAATCGTAGAAATAAACATTCATGCCAAGCGATTCGGCAAGAACAGAGAGTTGCGAGCCGATTTTACCGTAGCCTACAATTCCCAGTTTCTTACCGCGAATTTCATGGCTCCCCTGGGCGGACTTGTCCCACACGCCGCGGTGAAGTTTCTGACTTTTTTGAAACGCGCCGCGCGCCAGCAGAAGAATTTCGCCGAGAACAATTTCCACAACACTGCGCGTACTACTGTAGGGCGCGTTGAAAACAGCAATGCCGCGCTTCGCACATGCCGACAAATCTATTTGATCCGTTCCGATACAGAACGCACCGATGGCGATCAGTTCAGGAGCTGCAGCGAGCACACGCTCTGTGATTTTGGTTTTGGAGCGAATGCCCAAAATCGAAACGTCTCGGAGTTTGCGCAGCAGCGCATTGTCGTCAAAACTATGAGGCAGGGACTCAATTTCGTATCCCGCTTCGCGCAGACGAATTGCGGCATGAGGATGAATATTTTCAAGGAGCAGCGCTTTGGATTTGCGGTTTTTCACTTCGCGACCAAAAGAAGATAAATTTTACATGCAACATCACATCCTGTGAACTTTTGGTTTTCTCTGCAACGTCCTGCAGGGCAGAGACGTCACAAAGAAGTGTGCCGATGCAGGATGAAAGATCGCTCGAACGCCAGCTCCAGTCCGAGGGATTCGCGACAACATACGTTTGGCAAGATGGGCCGAACGCAGAGTATCCGGATCACGCCCATGAAACGGACACGGCGCACATAATACTTGCAGGTGAAATCGCGCTGACGATGAACGGGCGTTCGCAAACGTATCGCGCCGGTGAAAGATGCGATGTTCCGGCAGGTGCAGTACATTCCGCAAAAGTCGGACCGCAGGGCTGCCGGTATTTGATCGGCGAAAAATAGTTTGTCTGCCGAGCAGCCTCATCCTGATTTCATCGGCATTCAACGAACTATGGCACGATCGAGAAGCTCGATCACGTGCAGTACCTCTTGATTCGTGGCGTATAGCTTCGCTCCGGCGCGTAATTGCAAAATGCAGCCGGGATTTGCGGTGACAATCGCGGAAGCAGCCGTAGATTTGGCGAACTGCATTTTTTCCTTCAAGAGTTGCATGGAAGTAGCTGTCTGGGTCACGTTGTAAACGCCCGCTGAGCCGCAACACTGATTTGCCAGAGGCATTTCGATGAGTTCAATGCCGGGAATCGCTCGAATCAGTTTGCGGGGAGCCTCGGAGATTTTTTGTCCATGAAGAAGATGGCAGGAGTCCTGATACGTCAAGCGAATCTTTGTCTCGTGCAATGGCGCCACAACGCCTAGGTTATCGAGAAATTCCGTGACATCACGCACCCGCGCGGAAAATTCAGCAGCGATGTGCATATCGGGATTCGCGTGATTGGGTGCAGGTGATCCCGCCGCCAACGTTGCGGTGAACAGATGCGGATATTCCTTCAACGTTGAGCCGCAGCCCGCCGCATTTGTGATAATCGCATCATAAGAGTCGCGCAAGAACACTTCCATATTCTTGCGTGCCAACTGGCGCGTCACGTCCCGCACACCGGCGTGAGCAGCAAGAGCGCCGCAACAAAGCTGGCCAGACGGCACGACGACGTCGCAGCCGTTCGCCTGCAGGACGCGAATCGTGGCGTCGTTTAGGTCCGAAAACGTGACTTGCGCGATGCATCCCGCAAAGAATGCGACCCGGGCGCGGCGGGCTCCTTTTGCGGGAAACGTTTTGCCCATGCGGGAAAAGAAAAAGTCGCGGTCGACACGCGGGAGAAGTGAAGCGCGATGCTGCAAACCGAAGACGCGCAGCACTCCTGATCCGCGAACGAGGGCTTCAAGTCCGGAGCGCTGATAAAGACGGACGGCGCGGGCGGCGTGCGCAATGCGCTGCGGATACGGCAGCAGCCGGCGATACACAAGGCTGCGAACCGTGCGTGAAACGAACCGACGCCGGAAATTTTGAGTGATCTGCGCGCGGGCGAGTTCGACGAGATTGCCGTATTCGACTCCGGAAGGACAGGCAGTTTCGCACGCGCGACAATCAAGGCAACGGTCGATGTGTGTAACGAAGCTTTCGTTCAAAGCCATGCGGCCCTGATCGACCAGCGCCATCTGGCGAATGCGGCCGCGTGGTGAATCGGCTTCATTATGCCAGAGACGATAGGTCGGACACGCGTTCAAGCAGAGACCACAGTGAATGCATCGGGAATAATCACTGTACTCGGGCTTGTCGTCCGCGGTGAACCCGCTGAGGGTCTCCGCGAATTCGCGCCGGGCTTCTTCGTGAGTCAGCGGAGGCACGCTAGGCATTTTGTTACAGGCCTCCCACATAACGACCGGGCGCCAAAATATTCTGTGGATCAAAAGCACGCTTGACACGCTGCATCAGAGACGACTCCTCGCGCGGTGCGCCCCAGATATTCAGTTCGTGCTTTGCTTCAGGCGGGCACCACGGAACTGAAGCGCTGCTGTTCAGGTCAACCGCACTCAGCAATTCCTTGCAGCAGGCAACGAGATTCGAAAAGCCGTCCGGCTTCGCGAAGAGAACGCAGTAGCACACTCCACAGCCGCGAAATAAATGCGCGACCTCGAGCGAGTGCTGCTTCGCGAGCTTCGTAGTTTCGCTAAAAACAGAAACAAGTTTAGAAGGAAGACAGGCAATTTTGAGCGTTGCGGCAGCCGCGCCTGTGTTGATCCATGATGGAAATTCCCGAATAGCAGCGCAAAGGCGCCGTTCCTGATTGTTCTCCAAGCGCAGCAGATTTCCGCCGGATTCATGCACATTCCGAGCCATTAAAACATGCAAGTCCGTTTCGGCTCGCGCAAGAGCCGCTTCATTCCCTGCGGCGCGCAAAATCATGGAGAATCTGCCCGCAGATTCAGATTGCTGAAGAACGGATGAAAAAGCCACATTCACGAGTGAAATTGCCTCCGGCGTGAGAATTTCGATGGATTGCCAGCGCACCGCGGATTTGCGAACCAGTAAATTGAATTGCGCCGTCGATTCGATTGAGGAAAAAAACGCGATAAACGTGGCTGTGCCGCGCGGCATTGGGAATGTTTTGAAGTTCACGCCCGTAATGATGCCAAGCGAGCCAATGGCTCCAAGCATCAGTTTGTGCAAATCGTAGCCGCTGACATTTTTTACGACCCGACCGCCGCTCTTTGCCAGAGCGCCTTCGCCTGTAACAAACTCCATGCCGAGTATGAAATCGCGCGGCGTGCCATAGGCCTGACGCAGCGGAGAATCTACTCCGCTCGCCAGCGTGCCGCCAACCGTTGCGCGCTCAAAAAAAGGCATTTCCAGAGGTAAAAATTGATTATGCTCCTCAAGAATCGATCCAAGGCCGCAAAGCGAAATTCCCGGCTCGACGCTCAGCGTCAAATCGCCCGGATCGTAGGAAATCACGCGATCAAGGCGCGCCATGTCAACCGCCAAATCGTATCGCGCAGGAGGCATACCGATGCCGAGCTTCGTTCGCGCACCAATTGGAACAATCGCTTGATTTTCCGCGGCTGCGAATTTGACGAGTTCTGCTACCTCACGCGGTGTTCGAGGACGTGCGGCAACACCGGGAATTTTCCCATCGACTGCATATCGAATTAGTTGCTGCGGATCCTCGATGAGATTTTCAGATCCGATAATTTCGGCAATGCGCGTACCGGCGAATGTTGCGCGGGAAGTCACAATGAACTCAATTCGGAGCGTTCGCCACTTGCTGTTCCGGAAAGCGGCATGGGACGGATGCGCACCTCTCCGCAACCCTTGCCCGTCGGAAAAATTTTCCCCGGATTCAGCAAGCCAGCGGGATTGAATGCGTCGCGGATACACTTCATCAAGTTCATGTCCTCTTCGCTGAAGAGCAGAGGCATCAGCCGGTCTTTTTCCATGCCCACGCCGTGCTCGCCAGTGATTGCGCCGCCCATTTTTACGCAAAAGCGAATGATCGCGTCGGCTGCTGAAACGGCCCGCTCAAATTGCTCTTTGTTGCGGGCATCAAAGAGAATAATCGGATGGAGATTGCCGTCTCCAGCGTGAAAAATATTTCCAATTGAAAAGCCGTATTCTTTGCCGATGCGGTCAATTTCGCGAAGCGTTTCGGGCAGTTTTGTCCGCGGAATCACACCATCCTGGACGTAATAGGTTGACGACAATCTGCCCACGGCGCCAAAGGCGTTCTTGCGGCCCTTCCACAAGAGTTCGCGTTCCTTTGCATTGCGCGCTACGCGGACTTCACGCGCTCCGCAGTGCCTGCAAATTTCGCTGATTTGCGAGGCGTGCTCTTCGACAGCTTCGCGCATGCCGTCAACTTCAATCAGTAGCACAGCGGCACTATCGAGAGGAAAGCCGGCATGAACCCAGGCTTCGACCGCGCACAGTGTCCAACCATCGAGCATCTCGCAGGCTGCGGGAGTAATTCCGCGCGCGGTGATTTCGACCACGGTTTCCGTAGCACTGTCCACGCAATCATAAATGGCGAGCAGAGTTTTTATCATTTCCGGCACCGGCGTCAGACGCACCGTTATTTCCGTGACCAACGCAAGAGTGCCTTCCGAACCAACGAGCAGCCCGCATAAATCATATCCAATTGAATCGAGCGTTTTGCCGCCAACGCGAACGAGCCGGCCATCGGGCAAAACAACTTGCAATCCGAGCACGTGGTTAGCCGTCACGCCATAGGCCAGCGTGTGCGGCCCGCCGGAATTTTCGGCTACATTTCCGCCGATGGTGCACGCTTTTTGACTCGACGGATCTGGCGCAAAATGCAACCCGGCGTGCGCCACGGCAGCCGACAATTCGGAGTTGACAACCCCGGGCTGAACCACCGCGCACTGATTTTCAATGTCCAGCTCCAAAATCCGATTCATTCGCGCGAACGAAACAATGATTCCGCCATGGCGCGCCAGCGCACCCCCTGAAAGCCCGGTGCCAGCGCCGCGTCCGACGATAGGTACCTGATAACGATTGGCAAGCTCGACAATGCCGACGACGTGCGCCGTTTCGCGCGGAAAAACAATCCCTTGTGGCCGCGCCACCTCAACTGAGCCATCATATTCGTAGAGCAGCAGGTCCTCGGGCTCGCTCAGAACGTTATCCTTGCCGACGAGATGATCGAGATCGCGAATGAATTGGCGATTCATAAGTTCTTCCTTAAAAGCCACTATAGTCTGGGAACCGTACGTGGTCAACGAGGGCCAAAAGACGGCGCCTGTGAAGGAAGCGCAGAAGCACTTGAAGTTTGAAGCTCAACTGCGTGGAGCTGAAAACAATTGTGTAAAATCAATCCGCTTGTGACAGGTTTGCCGCCGTTTGGCGTATCTGCTACGCTTCATTAGCCCGCTGGAGAGGTGTCCGAGCGGTTTAAGGAGCACGCTTGGAAAGCGTGTGTAGGAGAAATCCTACCGAGGGTTCGAATCCCTCCCTCTCCGCCAGTTTTCGACGGGAGGCGAAGCATGACGAAATACGACAAAGATCCGGAGGCTGTTTCGCGTCTTTCTCCTGAACAATACTTCGTGACGCAGCAGAACGGCACCGAGCCTCCGTTTCACAATACCTATTGGGACAACAAAAGGCCCGGGATTTACGTGGATGTCGTTTCTGGCGAGCCACTTTTTGCCTCAGTGGACAAATTCGACAGCGGCTGCGGCTGGCCGAGTTTTACGCGTCCGCTTGAACCCGAAAACGTAATCGAGAACGTCGATACCAGTTTCGGAATGACGCGCACGGAGGTTCGTTCCACGCACGCTGACAGCCATCTTGGGCACGTGTTTCCCGACGGGCCGCGTGACCGAGGTGGACTGCGCTACTGCATTAATTCGGCGTCGCTGCGATTTGTGCCTCTCGAAGATCTCGAACGTGAGGGCTACGGTGAATACCGCAGGCTGTTTGAGTCGCAAGGCAAAGCTGCTAGGAAGTAAAGCGAAATGGGCGAGCAAACCTGTTGTGGCGCATAAGACTTTGCTGTGCGGAGTGTTCTTTCGTGCTTTTATTTTCAGGGCAGGATTCCCTCGAACTGTGTGACTGCGACAAATTCCTTTTCCGGGAAACCTTCAAGGAGCTTGCATTCCCGCACGCTTTTTTGTACGTTGCGCTGTCTTTCTTATTTCATACCCGTGGCTCGTCCGGATAGGAGAGGAAAATCATGAGCATCGCGAATCGGAACCGACTTGCTGCAATTGCAGCATTGATCGTTCTTGCTTCGGTCTTTGCTTTTTCCGCAAAGGCAGCGCCGCCGTCGCAGCCGCTACGGCAATCGAAACCCTCCCTCACGTTTGACGCGTTTTTCCACGCGGTTGACATTGCTGCGGTGCGCATGGCGCCCGACGGCCAAGCCATCGTTATCGAAACGGAGCGGCCCGATTACGCACACAATCGTTTTCGGTCGGATTTGTGGTTGTACCGAATTTCTACCGACCAGCTAACGCCTTTCGAGACATCCGGCTACGCCTCGAATCCACAATGGTCGCCGAACAGCCGCTGGATTGCCTTCACCAGCGGCATCGCCAAGCACGGCTCGCAGATTTACGTTATTTCCGCGTCGGGGGGCGGTGAAGATTTGCTCACCTACGCCGCAGAGGGCGGCGTGCACAGCTACGCCTGGGCGCCTGATTCAAAAACGATTTATTACTCGGCGAAAGCGCCGATGAGCGAAGCGGAAAAGAAGCAGCACGAAAAAATCTGGAAAGACGTGATTCGCTACCGCCGCGACCTCCGCTCCGACAACATTTATGAAGTGAAGCTGCCGCCTGAAACTGCCTTTTCTTCTACACCGCCAAAGAAAAGCCGCGAGGGCACGCTCGTCGCCCATACTGCGCGGTGGGTTGCGCAGATGCTAGTCACCCGTGACGGCAAAACGATCGTCTACGTCTCCTGTTCGCGCCGCGGCCCAATCTTCATCACCGGTAATGACGGCTATAAGAGCCATCAGGTTTTCGCGGTGGACTTGGCCGCACCCAGCCATCCTGTACATCAGCTCATGGATATCAAAGCCGTCGCTGGCAATTTGCAGCTCGCGCCTGACGGCAAGGGCATTTATTTTGAGGCCGCCTCCGACCCGGACCGTTACGCCGACCTCTCCGGCCGAATTTTTTATGAACCGCTCACTGGAGGCACACCCACCCGCTTCGCAGCAGGTTACGCCGGATCTTTTCAAAGCTACACAATCACCGCTGACGGCCACCTAGTCTCAGCCGGCCAATTCCACATGAATGTTCCGATTTATGAGGTGACGCAGCAAGCGCAGACCGAACTGCCTTCGCGGCCTGGCGAATATCAGAATCTCAGCATGGGGAAAACCAGCCCGCGCCTCGCGTTTGTTTACTCGACGCTTACTTCGCCGAGCGAAGTCTATCTTGCTTCTGATTGGCGCCATCCGAATCAGGCCGTTCCGATCACTCACTTCAACACCTCGCTTGCGGCGCGTGATCTGCCGCGCGGCCATTCATTCTGGTGGACGGCGGACGACGGCGTCCGGGTCGAAGGCATGCTGATTTTTCCCCCGGGGAAATATGACGCCAAGCATCTGCCGATGTTTATGCTGATTCATGGCGGCCCGGAAGACGCTGACGTAAATCACTGGGAAGCCGATTGGTATCAGTGGGCCTCGCTGGCAGCGAGCCAGGGATGGCTGGTTTTCGAACCGAACTATCGCGGCTCCAGCGGATACGGAGACGCGTTCATGAGCCGTATTGTGCCGCATATTGTCTCGCGACCGGGCAAGGATATTCTCGAGGGCGTGCAAGCGCTGATTCGGACCGGCTACGCCGATCCTGATCACATGGCCATTGGAGGCTACAGCTACGGCGGCTATATGACGGATTGGCTCATCACCCAGACGACGGAATTCAAAGCCGCGGTTACTGGGGCGGGCGCTATCGAAAATACCGCCAACTGGGGCAACGACGATCTGAGCTACGACGACACCTATTACCTCGGCGGGTTGCCCTGGCAAAACGAAAAGGCCTACAACGAACAGGCAGCCGTCTGGCAAATGGCTAAGGTGAAGACTCCCACGCAAATTGTGATGGGCACAGCTGATCAGCGCGTCTCCACGTGCGAAGATTTTCTGCTCGATCGCGCGCTTCGCGCCGTTGGCGTACCTACCGAAATGCTGATGTTTCCCGGCGAGCACCACGGCCTCGGCAATAATCCGTGGCACGGCCGCATCAAGGTGCGTGAAGAACTGAAATGGCTGCGCCATTGGACAAAAGCTGATGTGCAAACGGTGAAGGAGGCTCATCCGGAATCGTAAGCCGAACAACATCGAACCGGAATTTGCATTGAGCAGGCATTCGCTTCGACGGTGGACTAGACGCGAACGCTGCGAAGGCGCAGCGCATTCGTCACCACCGAAACAGAGCTAAAACTCATGGCCGCCGCAGCGATCACTGGACTGAGAAGCAACCCGAAAAACGGATACAGCACTCCGGCGGCGATGGGCACGCCGAGCGAATTGTAAACGAACGCGAAAAAGAGATTCTCCTTAATGTTCCGCATTGTGGCGCGGCTTAAGGATCGCGCACGAACGATTCCACGCAAGTCTCCTCCCACAAGCGTCAGACCAGCGCTTTCCATCGCCACGTCGGCGCCCGAGCCCATAGCAATGCCGACTTGCGCTTGGGCCAGCGCCGGCGCATCGTTGATGCCATCACCGGCAACCGCAACAAACCGGCCTTTCTCCTGAAGCGCTTTTACGACGTCTATCTTGCCCTCCGGCAGCGCTTCCGCTACTACCTCATCAATGCCCAGTTTTTTTGCGACAGCCTCAGCCGTGGTGGGATTATCTCCGGTCACCATTACCACGCTTATGCCATCGCGATGAAGCTGCTCTATGGCTTCCGGTGTCGTTTCTTTGATTGGATCGGCGACCCCAAGCAGGCCGGCAAGTTTGCTCTCGACAACGACAAACATGACCGTCTGCCCATCGAGCCGTAACACTTCGACTCTCTCGCGTAAACCGTCTGACTTGATATGCAATTCGTCGAGCAGTCTCGAGTTGCCAACAGCGACTCTCACCTGCTCGACGACCCCGATCACGCCTTTGCCGGTAAGAGACTCGAATTCCCGAGCTGGTTCGAGCCGCAAGCCTCTTTCGATAGCCCCAGCGACGATTGCCGCAGCGAGCGGATGTTCGCTGCCTCGCTCCAGGCTGGCACTCAGCCGAAGAAGTTCTTTTGCGTCGAAGCCGCCCGCAGGTTCCACTACTTTAAGCTTTGGTTTTCCCTGCGTGAGGGTTCCCGTCTTGTCCACAACGAGCGTATCCACTCTGCGCAAATGCTCTATCGCCTCAGCGTTTTTAAATAGAACTCCGACGGTGGCGCCCTTTCCAGTGGCCACCATGATGGACATCGGCGTGGCGAGCCCAAGTGCACATGGGCAGGCGATGATGAGAACTGCAACCGCGTTGACCAGCGCGTGCGCCATTCGCGGATTTGGGCCCCATACGGCCCACGCTATGAAAGTAACCGCCGCGATTCCCACGATCGCAGGCACGAAGTAGACGGCAACCCTGTCGGCAAGTCTTTGTATGGGCGCGCGGCTGCGCTGGGCCTCGCCGACCATACGGACAATTTGCGCCAGCAGCGTATCGCTACCGACGCGTTCGGCGCGCATCAAAAGCGAACCGGTGCCGTTTACAGTGGCTCCCGTAACGCGCGCGCCAGGCTCCTTTTCTACCGGCGTTGGCTCGCCAGAAATCATGGATTCATCAACGCTGCTTCGGCCTTCCAGAACGATTCCGTCGACCGACACTTTCTCCCCGGGGCGAACGCGCAAAGTGTCGCCGGGATGCACTTGCTCCAGTGGGACGTCAACTTCGGAGCCGTCGCTCATAATGCGCCGCGCTGTTTTTGGCATGAGCCCGAGCAGCGCCTTGATTGCTGCGCCCGTGCGACTGCGGGCACGAAGCTCCAAGACCTGTCCCAAGAGAACTAGGGTTGTAATGACCGCTGCCGCTTCGAAATAAACAGCGACGTTGCCATTCGCATCTCGAAATGAAACGGGAAAGACCCCAGGGAAAATGGCCGCGACGAGGCTGTAAAAGTACGCCACGCCCACGCCCAGCCCGATTAGAGTGAACATGTTCAGTGAGCGGTTCACGATCGAATTCCACGCACGCACAAAAAACGGCCCGGCCGCCCAAAGCACAACCGGAGTGGCGAGCGCAAATTCGAGCCATATCCAAAACCTCTCCGGCACCCGGTGTGCGAAAGGATTGCCGGGAACGTGCCCGCCCATGGCCACCGCGAGAATCGGAATCGTCAGCGCCACGGATGTCCAAAACCTGCGACTCATGCTTTTGAGTTCGGGATTCTCCTCTTCTTCAACGCTTACAGTCCTCGGCTCAAGCGCCATGCCGCATTTCGGGCAAGGGCCCGGCTCGGCACGGACTACTTCTGGATGCATCGGACAAACGTACTCTGTCTTCGATTGTGGAAAGGCAATGATGGACGGCTCAAGCGCCATGCCGCATTTCGGGCAGGCGCCCGGTGTATCCTGAAGCACTTCGGGATCCATAGGGCACCTGTAATGCCCAGTTGCAGGCGCGTGGATCAGCCTCGGCTGCGCTTCTGCGGGCTTGACATACCTTTCGGGTTCCGCACGAAATTTCTCTCGGCAACGCGCGCAACAAAAATAATAGGTTTTCCCGGCGTACACCTCATGAACCGATGTCTTCACCGGATCCACATTCATGCCGCAAACCGGATCCTTCGCTAGCCGCGCGCTCGAAATCGTGGGCAGTATCTGTCCCTCGCTGTCGGTCGGCTCAGAGTGTTCCATCTGCTCTCCCTCTTGCTGCCACAAAAGCCCCTTCAAGTAGTGAAATGTCAACCCAACAGATTAACCCGTTCCGTAGAGAATGTGTATCTAGGGGCGTACGCTCCTACAAGGACCCCGCCTTGCCGTCGTAAGGCGACAAACAAGGTGCTTGACAAAACGTATACAATATGCATTTATACGCCTTGGGGTGTCTCGGATGGCGGTGCTTCCGTTTCTATTCGATACTTGCCGCCCGGCATATTCGGTGGTCTCGTCGCTTTTCTGCCCCTCTCTGATCCGCCATTCCTGCTCTGCATGGCTTCGTGACTACTCTGCGCTTTGGCTTCGTTCAGAAATTCCATTGGAGGAATCTCGATGATCCGTGAACATTTGCGTGATTCTTGGCACCGTCCATTTTCAATTTCTGGCTGGTTTCGCCTTTTCTGCTTGTGCGCGACCGTGCTGATCGCCGCAGGAGTTGCGCGCGCGCAGGTCAGCAACAGCGGCCAAATCACCGGCACGGTGTTCGATCCTTCCGGAAAAATAATTCCGCGCGCAGAAATCACTGTGAGAAACCCAGTGACTGACTTCACGCAAACGGTGAAGGCCAGCGGTAGCGGCACATACGTCTTTCCCGAACTTCAGCCTGGGACGTACACGGTGTCGGCGACGGCGCGCGGCTTCGCTAGGACGGTTTTCACGAATGTGGTTGTACAGGTAGCGCAGACCACCAATCTCCCGATCAAAATGACCATCGGCGTTCAATCGCAGACTGTCACGGTATCGGCTGCGACGCCAGTCCTGCAAACTACCCAAAATACTCTCTCGACTACAATAAGCCCAGAGCTAATGGAGAACCTACCGCTGAATGGACGCGACGTGCTGCAGTTCGCCACGCTCGTTCCCGGGGCCACGGATCCAGGGATCCACGGGAACAACTACAACACCTACAATGATATGCCCAACGCCGCGGTTAATATCTCGATCAGCGGTACTGCCGACCAGTTTCAGCGGTACAAGACCTTTTCGTCAAGCTTTTGGGATGTAGCGCCCGCCCGGGAGGGTGCGTTTCAGGAGGCGACGGTTTCGACAGCCGGCTTAGGCTCTGCTAACGGACAGGCTGGGTCCCAAGTTCAGTTCCAGCCCAAAAGCGGCACGAACCAGTTCCATGGGCGCGCCGTCTGGCAGGTGGAGAACAGCTTCTTCAACGCCAACAGTTGGACGAACAACGCGCAAGGATTCGCGTTGCCGAAATCACGGAACAACTATTACGGCGGAAATCTTGGCGGCCCGCTCCTGCCGAGAAGCCTCGTGGGAGATCACCATGTGTACTTTTTTGTTAACCTAGAATACAACAAAGTCCCCAACAGCTTCGTGCTGCAGAACAATACGCTGACAGGAGACACAAGCGGGCCCGCCGCCACCACCGCCGATTGCGCCAATAGTGGCACAGGTGCGGCCAATGGGTGCTACACGTACGAGGTCTCAGCCATTCCTGCGACAACGCCCGCGTGGATCACCGGCTGCAGCGCGAGTACAATGACCTGCACCGCGAACCTCTACCAGCTCGCCTCGTCATATGGCTTCCCGGCGACGGAGGATCCCACTGGCACGATCGGAAACGTCCTGAGCGGCATCGCCTCTTATTACAAGAATGGACAGCTCGCCCCGCTTGGACCGACGCAGACGGCACTACAGGCTGACAATGCTTATTATCTCCAGCGGCTGAATTACAACATTAGCCAGCCCCAGACATGGTGGTGGGGTACTACACGCTTGGACGTGGACATCACCTCGAAGATTCATTGGAGTGATTCCTGGGACATCGAAAATCAGAAGACGCCGAGCTACGGAGACTGGCCTGGTTCGCCATACGTTGGTAACTACACTGGGTTCAATAACACCTATTACACGTGGACGAACAACGTCACGTGGCTAGTCTCGCCCACCCTGGTCAATACAGCCAGCTTTGGGATCCTAGGAACCGAGGAAGTGTACACGCCCGGAGCCCAGCCCACCGGATTCAATCAGACTCCGGTTGACAGCGTCCCCTCGCAGATCGAAATGCCCTATGGCATTCCCAATCTCGTTCCTGGCGTGGCCGAGGAAGTTCCAAGGGACAACCCGCTTTACAACCCCTCGGATACCCTGCACTGGACTCACGGGAACCACAACTTCTACTTGGGCGCCAACTTGATCTATTCGAAAATGCATGAGCAGCAATGGGTGTTTCCCGGCGTGCCGGACTATACGATGGGTATCGCTCCCGGCGATCCCGCCGCGGCAATGTTCAGCTGCAACGCGCCAGCTAACTCTAGCACGTGCTCCAGTACATCGAATTTCCCCAACATGAACAATGCTTCCAGCGCCTATACTGGCCTCACTGCCCAGGTGGCAGCGGAGAATCTCTATGCTTTCCTTACCGGCCGCGTCAGCAGCGTCGGAGGCGGCACGGAAGTGAATCCACACACCGGCCTGTTCACGCCAGGATACGGCTACACAGCCCGAGAGGCGAAGACCGAAGGCGCCATCTACTTCCAGGACTCCTGGCATGCTACACCGCACTTCACCCTGAACTATGGCCTTCGCTGGCAGTTCACAGGCGCCATCCACAACACCAATAATGAGTACTTCACCGCCACGTACCAAAATCTGCTTGGTCCGTCCGGCGGCCTCTTCCAACCGGGCACTCTTAACGGCATCCAAAACCCCTACATCTCCGTCAACCCACACCCGTACAACGGCGATTTCATCCAGCCATCTCCGAACCTAGGCTTTGCATGGAATCCAAATTACAGCGAAGGATTTCTGGGCAAGCTATTCGGGGGTAGCAAGACGGTCATCAGAGGAAGTTATACGATCAATCAATACGATGAGGGCTGGGAGACATTTGAGAACAGCAGCGTATACACCGGTGCGGGTTATGCCCAGTACCTCAACTATTCGGCTGCGCGGGGCAATTTCGCTCCAGGTTCAGTGTCGCTCAGCGACCCGAATCTTTACAGCGCAGTCGAGGCAACAGCAACGCCGCCGTCTTACCAAACGGCGCTGCCCGAGTCAACATATGCGTTTTTTTATTATCCGTATATTGGTGGCATCGATCCCAACTTAAGGGAACCATACATCGAGCAATGGAATTTCGGAATACAACGGCAAATTCCGGGCAATACGGTTGTCGAAGTTGACTACGTGGGCAATCACGGCGTACACGAGTGGCAGAGCTTCAACCTGAACGAGGTCAACACACTGAACAATAACTTCGCCAGTCAGTTCATTGCGGCGCAAGCCAATCTGGCCGCAAACGGCGGAACAAGCTTCTACGACGGAGGCCCAGGCGATACGCCAACCCCGATCTTCGACGCCGCATTCAATGGCAACGGCATCACTGCTGCGGCCAATGATCCCGGGGGCTACGCCAACCCAAGCTATATTTTCTATTTGAATACCGGGCAGGCGGGAGGAATGGCGACCTCCTTTGCTCAGAATTTCGCCACTTTCTGTAACCTGGCAGGTTCCAACTACGGACCTTGTGGGAACACGGGTGGGACGTATCCCATCAATCTTTTTCAAGCCAATCCCTATGCCTCAAATGGCGGAACGCAGTACCTGTCAGATCCTGCCGATTCGACTTACAATGGTCTGCAAATCTCCGTGCGGCATCCAACCGGGCACGGGCTCACCCTCGGTGGCAGCTATACTTTTTCAAAGGGCCTGACCAGCCGGTTCCTCGGCGGCTGGACGGATACGGCCGGGCTGAACTTTATTTCGTTGCGGGACCCTGCGCTTAACAGAGCCCCGTCCGACTACGACATCCGCCATGTCTTCCACACCTATTTCACCTACAATCTGCCTGTCGGCCATGGCCGAGCATTCGATGTGAACAACGCGATTCTCAATGGCATTGTGGGGGGATGGAACGTCGGCTCGATCATCACGTGGCAGTCCGGCATGCCATTTTGGGTCCAAGGCGGCTACGACACTTTCAACAATAATGACGGGGGCGTGGTTGTGAATGGTGTCAGCCGCAACCAGATTCAAAGCAATGTCGGCGTTTATCTCACACCGAGCAGCCCATACGCACCGGTGTGGCTCAATCCGAGCTTCAACGCCACTGGCGCAATTCAGCCCAACACGAATCCGGGAACCATCGGCCAGATGCTCTTTCTCCATGGCCCGAGTTTCTTTAACACCGACATCTCACTGAACAAGGTCTTCCCGATCTATGAGAAAGTCTCGCTCAAGGTTCAGGCCAGCTTCCTGAATGCGTTCAACCACCCCAACTGGGCCGTGACCTCGAGTATCTATCCTTTTTCTTTCAACGACACGAACGCCCCGGGTGGCATCGTGCTCGCTAACTCGGACCTTTCCCTGCCGATCGCCAGTTATCAGGGAAACCCGCGTGTCATCCAGTTCCGTACGGAGATTGACTTCTGAGGTAGCGACAGCAAGCTGGTGACGGTTTAACGGAGGCCGGGTTGCGAGGCCGGCCTGTATTCTGTTTCGCGCGGAACGGTGGCTGAGGCACGGCGGTGCAGCCCGTCATCTTTTTGCGTGCAGCGGTCAAGCCTCATTAGCGCTGTGGGCTTTTGCATTCATATTTGCTAATCCGGAGGAAATCAAAATGAATTTCCGCCTGCGCTGGCGCACGTCTTCGGGCATTGCTCTTTTGCTCATCCTGCTGCTGCCTGCTCCTGTTCTTGCGCAAGGAACGCTGGCCGACTATCAAAACGCGGAGACATTTCTTCCGGGGAACTTGCAGCATGCACTCTACGTGGCCAACGTGTTTCCTAACTGGATTGGAAAAACGGAACGCTTCTGGTACTTGAAACTGGGACCTGCGGGAAAACAATTCATTCTTGTTGATGCATCGCAAAATACAGTGGGACCGGCTTTTGATCAGGCGCGGTTGGCGGCCGCTCTTTCGAAAACAGCGGGAAAGTCATACGAAGCTTCGAATTTGCCTTTCTTCCGTTTTGAATATACGCAAAACGGTAAGGCCATTCGTTTCGAAGTTGAGCAGGAAGAGTGGACTTGCATGCTCGCGGCCTACAAATGCGAAGCTGCGCCGCGAACGGAGCGCTCGCGCTATGAATCCATTTCACCGAATGGCGAATGGGCCGCATTTGTCCGCGACCATAATCTATTCGTACGGCACATTTCGACCGGAACAGTGGTGCAGCTTACGCGCGATGGCGTTCCGGGTTGGGATTACGCTACGCCACTGCCGGATCTGCGCACGCTGGTGAGCGAGCGCATCTCGAACGGCGATGATGTGCGAGAACCTCCTGCGGTTTTTTGGTCGCCGGATTCCACCAAGCTCGTCACTTATCGCCTGGACTCTCGTAATGCCGGGCGATTCACCAGCCTGCAATACGTTCCGCCGGATCAGCTTCGGCCACGCGCCTACAATTACGTCTATCCGCTGCCCGGGGAAATTCTGCCGCAGGCCTCGCCGGTAATTTTTGACCTCCAATCGGGCCAGCGCATCGAGGTCAAAACTTCGCCGCTCGAAATTCAATTCATCGGCGGACCGGGCTTCCGCTGGTTTCCGGACAGTAAGCATTTTTATTATCGCTACGACGAGCGCGGCGAAAAGTCCATCGAATTGCGCGAAGTGGATGCGCGCACCGGCGATCAGAGAGTGCTCATTGATGAAGTCGCCAAGCCCTATCCTTACGTAGACCCTGGCGAAACGTTTTCCGAGTTTTTTGATGGTGACAAGAAGGTTTTGTGGTCCTCCGAACGCAGCGGCTGGAATCAGCTTTACGTTTACGACGTCGCAACAGGCCAGCTGCAAAATCAACTCACGCATGGTGACTGGGTCGTGCGATCAATTGAACACGTAGATGACCAGAGTGGCTGTGTCTATTTTCTGGCCGGCGGCGTGCAGCCGAATCTGGATCCGTATTACACGCAGCTATACCGCGTAAATTTCGATGGCGGCGGCATGAAACTGCTTACGCCCGAAAATGCCGACCATATGGTCAGCGTTTCGCCTGATGGCAAATATTTTGTCGACAACTATTCGCGGCCGGATTTGCCGGGAGAATCGGAGCTGCGGCGCACAAGCGACGGCTCCGTGGTACGCGTGTTAGAACACACGGATGATTCGACCCTGCTAAAAATGGGCTGGGAGAAACCGATTCTCTTCGAAGGCAAAGCTGCCGACAACAAAACCGATCTGTACGGCATCATTGTGCGGCCGACGAATTTCGATCCCGCGAAGAAATATCCGATTCTTGAAAACATCTATACTGGTCCGCAGGGATTTTTCGTGCCAAAGACCTTTGGCGCTGCGACGCGCCTGCAATCTATGGCAGAGCTTGGATTCGTTGTGGTCATGATAGACGGGCGCGGCACGACGGGACGTTCGCGCGCGTTCCACGATTTTTCCTATCACAATATGGGCAACGTCTTCATTGATCACGTCACGATGATCAAACAAATGGCCGCGAAGTATCCGTGGATGGACGTTAGCCGCGTGGGAATTTTCGGGACTTCCGCGGGCGGCTATGGTTCGGCGCACGCATTCCTGCAATTCCCCGGCTTTTATAAGGTGTGCGTTTCTACCTCCGGCGATCACGATCCGCGGCTCGACAAAGCATGGTGGAACGAACTGTATCAAGGCTGGCCGGTCGGAAAAGATTATGTCGAGCAGGCTAATCAAACACTCGCGAAAAATCTTCAGGGCCATTTGTTGCTGATTCACGGCGATATTGATGACAACGTGAATCCCACTGAGACGATGCACCTGGTCGATGCGCTAATGACCGCGAATAAAAACTTTGACATGCTTTTCGTGCCGAATATGTTCCATGGAGACAGCGGACCGCACGCCCACTATGTAACGCGCCGGCGCTGGGATTACTTCGTACGCTACCTGCTTGGCGTGAAGCCGCCGAAGAACTTCGAGATTCACGAAAAACCTTTCTATTTTGGGTTTTTCAGACGCTGACGCCGCTTACACAGTCTCGTTTCGAACGGCTGGGAATTTCACGCCGGATGCAGTTGTCGCAAAGTAACCGTTGCGCGTGAAAGTGCGCGCGAACTACGTCGAAACAGACAAAAATTGGTTTCGAATTGGCTACTTCATAAAAAACGAGGAGAATTCTGCAATGATCTTTACTGCTTTCTGGCAAGACCGGGCACGACGATTATTTCCCATCGCCGCACTGCTGGCAATTGCGCTTACAGTGGCGTTCGGCGTTTCGCGCGCCGATGGCCAGGCGCTTCCCGCTGTACCTGCCGCACAAGTCACCACGATTACACCCGATCCGGGATTTTTCACCGAACCTTCTATCGCGGTGAATCCTTTAAACCCGCAACAGGTGGTCGCTGCCTATCAGGACAACGCACACATCGCCTACTCCACCGACGCTGGACGTCGCTGGCAGCTCGCCCACGGGATCGCGCCTAAGAATTATCGCGTCTCGGGCGACGTTTCCGTAGCCTACGATTCGCGTGGTCATGCCATCATCTGCTATATGGCTTTTGACAAGCTCGGAACCTTCAACTACTGGGGCCACGACTCCTCACGCAACGGGCTTTATATTCGCCGCTCGCTTGACGGTGGCGCGACGTGGGAAGCAAACGACATTGCCGTGAGCCGCCAACCAAATCTTTCTACCGTTCCATGGGAAGACAAGCCCTACATTGTTGCGGATGACAGCCATGGACGCTATTCCGGCAATTTGTACGTCGGATGGACGCGCTGGACACTGACTGGCTCGCTCATCATGCTGTGCCGTTCTACGGATGGTGGAAAAACCTGGTCCAAGCCGATCGAAATTGACGACGGGCCCGGCCTGCCGCGTGATGACAACGGCGCACTCGAAGGATTTGACGGCACGGTTGGCCCACATAGCACGCTGTACACTGTCTGGAACAATGGCACGCACATTGTTTTCACTGAGTCCCGCGATGGCGGCCGCAGCTTCTCGCGCCCGCGCAAAATCATCCCTACAGCGCCGCCGATGTTTAAAGTGGAGAACGTTGCCCGCGCCAACGGCTTTCCGCAAATTTCCATTGATCCCAAAACCGGCCGTCTGTGGGTCACGTGGTCGGATTATCGAAACGGCGACGTAGACGTTTTCTGCTCAACCTCGAACAATCACGGCCGCACGTGGTCGCGTGCCGTTCGCGTAAACAACGATCCTCTGCACGATGGAGCCGATCAATTTTTTCAGTGGATGGCCGTAGACCCGTCGACCGGTGACGCTTACGTGATGTTTTACGACCGCCGCGAAGACCCGCGCAACCGGACGCAGATCGTGGTTTTGGCTCGCTCCACGGATGGCGGAAAAACTTTTCAGAACTACGCGTGGACAAACCAGCCATTCGATGACCAAAACGTCTTCATGGGTGATTACACAGGACTTGCGGCGCTGAACGGGCGCGTTTATGGCGTGTGGACGACCAAGCCTGCCGTCGCCGCCCAAAGGCGATTCGGCATGGGAATACAAATGCCGCGCAGCCGCGCAGAGTTTTGGAAGCTTCGCGGAACACAGATCCAGATCGGCGTTGCCGACTTCGGCGCAAAGGCAAAGAACCGGGTCAGGTAGTCAGCCACTCGCAAAAGGCAGCGGGCTCAGCGAGAAGAACTGCTCGCTGTCGCCCATTTTTTCCAAATCCGCTTATCGGTGAGCATTTCCATAAAGACGCCGCCGACCACTGGACGAGCCTGAAATCCCGTCCTCGTGCCATCCACGGTCCAATACCAGTCACTTAGCGGAACGCGGTCCGGCGTGTGCTGCGCAAAATTGTAAACACCAGCAAATAGCTGCCGGAATCCGTTGCGCGAGCTTGCGAGCGCGGCAGACCAAGATTCCCAGTCAAGCTTCGTGAAAGCGGAGCGGCTGTCGAGCGGAAAACCGAATTGCGTCGAATGACTCTGGTAATTATTCACTTCGGACTCTGCAAGCGTGCCTGGAAACAAATTCAGTCCGAGGACGCGATCCCAAATCAGATTGTATTTTTGGCTCCATGTTCCGGGACGGTCAAACGCCAAGCGTGTGCCACTGCGACTGGCGGCCATACGCATCCACTTTATCGCATACATCTGGGCTGTTCGCCGAAATGCGACGGCGAGAGATGCTCGACCCAGCATTTCGGCCAGCATCGCGTAAGCCCCTAACGCCTCAATCGCTTTGAGTGACAGGTTTGCATTATGGCTAAGCAGCCCCGTAAAGTCATCCGTGCAAAGCTGATTGCCCGGATCGAGCCCGTTCTGTTTCAAATAATTGGCCCACTTCGTCAGCAGCGGCCAATAATTTAAAGCAAATTGCGCGTCTCCTGTTGCCTTTGCAATCGCCGCAATCATCAAAAGCATGTTGCCGGTTTCTTCGACAGGCATGCTCTCCATCTGCACGGGATTGCGGCCATTGTCGAGTGGATAGGTTCCCAAATCGTGAGGCGCGTACGGATACGGCCACTGCTTGGACTGCGCATAATCGAGCAGCGGCACCAGTGAATCCTCGAGCAAGTGCGGGTTCAGCAGCAGAAAAATCGGGGATTCCGGATAAATCACGTCGGCGGTTTGTGCGCAGCCGCAACTGGATATTTCTTTCAGAAACAGGAGCGGCTTACCCGTAGCGCTAAGCGCGAGCGTGTTGGCCGCAAAAGCCTGACGATAGGCCAAAGCCGCAACATCGGCGTAACGCTCGCCTCCGACGCGCGTGAGATCAGCCGTCAATTGCTGATCGAATCTGCGGCTTACTGCGCGCAGCGAATCGTAATCGCGTTCGGCATGCTCGAGCAGTCCTTCAATGGTTTTATCATTTCTCCGCCAAAACGGCTGCAGCCGCTGGCCGAAATACTCAATCGGATAAATCGCATCGTAGGCAAGGATGATGTGGCGCGAAACCGGCTGTTTTCCAACTGTTCCGAGCGAGAACGCAAACGCCATCACCGGCCAGCCGTCATTCGCCGCGCGGGGCATTAATATTGCGGGCATCGCGCGAACGTCGCCTTGCGTGGCAAACTCGTGCACAGCATTTCTTTGCAGCGCAACCACATCTTCCGGATCTTCGTTGCGCGGAGCGGCAGCATACAAATAGCCCCAGTCTATCCGGTCGAAATCTCCAGCATGCTTGAGAATCGGCTGGGCAGCAGTGCCCATGCGCAGTGCAGCGAGGACGCCAATTTCTTGGGCTTTCCAATTCACTGGCTCATCCGTCGTGTTGACCACCAATTCCGCAGTATTGTCGAAAAAGATCTGAGCCTGATGCGGCTTCCCGTCGCTGGACTGAATTTTCCATGTAATGTACGTCACTGGCCGGCTGAAAATCCCAATTTGCCGCGGCAGGTCCGGCGTGAGAAAGGTGAGGCGAACGAGGATGCCGCCCGCGCGAAATGCGTAAACCGTCCTTGTCGGCAGCACGCGCAGCGATAGTTCGCGCGCCGGCGTCATAGTTCGCGGCTCGTCGCCCATGATGCGGAACGCATGACCATCCACACGAACAAAGCTTTGCATGGTCATGCGCGCTCCGGTCCAATGGCGCGTCGCGTCATAATTCAAGTGGTTCGCAAACGACCAGATGCTGAAATACGGATCGACAGCTATTAGCGGAACGGCCGGCGGTCGAAAAGCCTCGCGAGGAGTTTCAGCATTTGCTGCTGCTGCGAGCGCGAAGACTGCCAAAAGAACGTGGCTCCATTTCATTGCGGGCCTTTCTGCGTTGCGACACAAGCTCTCATTCCTTCAGGAATGAGCAGGAAAAACAACCAACGCGGCAATCCGGCATCATTCCGGACATCCGGAATACCGCGTAACACTGAATTCGTTCTCGCGTACCTCCGCAAGGCCTTTCCGTGCGCGAATTTCTTCTGCTTGCTGGGCTTGCAAAAGGCGCGCACGGTCGCTCTCAAACGTGCCTACGCGGACATCGTGCACCAAATGGTATTCGATTAGTTTGTTTCGCAGGCAGCGCACCCGCACTCCGTTGCGCCTGAGCCGCATGTCAATATCCGTATCTTCTCCGCCACGGCCTTCGAAATCTTCATTGAACCCGTTTACCGCCGCCAAATCGGACTTCATGATAGAAAAATTGCATCCCAGTATTCCATTGTTGCGCGATTCATAAAAGAGCGGCAACTCGAGCCCATGCTCGATCACGCGCGCCCGCCCGCGCACCCATTGGATGAATAATTTCGAAAAACTGAGATTCAGGCCGTTTTCGTAAATTTGTCGGGGAGACGGCAACATTTCCCTGTGAACATGCACACGCCGCCCGGTCAATGCGATTCCGGCTTCTAGAAAGGCTAAATGATTTCGGACAAAGTTTCGCTGCGGCAGGCAATCGATGTCGACGAAAATCAGGCGATCCGTCGTGGCAACATGAGCGGCGCGATTTTGGATGCACGTCTTCCGAAACCCTGCGCGCTCGTGGCGGACGTGGGTGATCCCTCGCGCAAATCGCGGCGCCCATTTGCGTAAAATCGGTTCATAAATTTCACTCGAGCCGTCGTCGGCGAAAATCAGCTCAAAATCACAGACACTCTGGCGCGAAAATGCTGCGAGGCTCCATTCGAGAATGCTCGCATCGTTGTACGTCGCTATGATGATCGAAGCAGAGGGAAGGCGTGTCACGCGATTGTGTGCACAGCAAAGCAGATCATTTCGCCCGGACCGCAATTTCGCGCCCGCTGCGGCGAGGAATGAAACGCGGCACGCGCCGACAGTATTCGATGTACGGAGTGCCCAATCGGTTCCTCAATTCGCGCTCTTCGAATCCGATCACAATGAGAACGAGTGCCATCCAGAACGCTGCCACGACCCACATCAAAGGCGTCGCCGCGAGCAAACATGCGCCGATTACGGACGCCATCATTCCAACATAGCGTGGATTGCGCAAATGCGAATAGATTCCTGTATCGATCACTTGCCCGCTCCCGGAAAGCTCCGGCTTGCCAATCAACCGAGACGTGCCCAAGTCCTGCCTCACGCGGGCAAAGAGCCAAAGATCAGCGGCGATCAGCATTAATCCACAACCGATCTGCAGATTGTCGGGACGGGTAGCGCGGAAGACGAGATGCCGGAAAATTATCAGCAGAGCCGTCACTCCGCCCCATGACACAAGGAGGGCTGTCGTATACGCGGCGGTTGCGCGGCCTCTCCAATATCCGATCTGCGGATGCACCACAAGCCAAAAAATCGGATTGGGCAGCTGCAGAAAAAAAATACCCGCAGCAATCCATTTGAAGATATTCATGCCGCGAACAATCCTGGCCCACACAGTGCGCTTATCGGCGAGCCGCAGTGAAATTCTACTCAAAGCCCCTGCGCGCTGCAATTACATCCGTGATTGGCCAGCAAAACTTTTGTTGACGTAAGCGCGGTTTCGTTGGACGATTTCGCTCCGGCCTTTTGCCAGCGGAGAATTTATGCCAGAGAAAACTTCTTGGAACAAATTAGAGCGGGAAGCGCTCAGCGAAAACATTTCGCGCCAAATGATTTTTGGCAGGAGCGCCATGCTGGCCCGCATTGTGCTTTTGCGCGGCGCGCTTGTTCCCCGCCACTCACATGTGAACGAGCAAATTACCTGGATTATTTCTGGCGCATTGAAATTGATTTTTGACGACGGCGAAAGAATTTTGCGCGAAGGCGAGATGCTGCTGATTCCCGCAAACGTGCCGCACGCCGCCGAAGCGCTGGAAGATACCGTGGACATCGACGTTTTTGCGCCGCCGCGCGAGGACTGGATCAACAAGTCCGACGCGTATTTGCGCCGCTAAAAGGAAACGCCACGCGTCGCCAGACTTTCAGGAGAAAAGCATGGATTTCGGTTTGAAAGGGCGCGTCGCCATCGTAGCGGCAGCCAGCAAAGGACTCGGGCGTGCCGTTGCGGAAGAGTTGGCGCGCGAGGGCGCCGAGGTTGCCATTTGCGCTCGCTCTGAAGCAAACCTCAAAGCTGCTGTGGAGAGCATCCACAAAGCGAGCGGCCGCGAAGTATTTGCACAAGCGCTGGATGTTACGCACGCAGACTCCGTGCGTAGTTTTGTCGCCGCCGTAGAAAAGCGGTTTGGCCGCGTGGATATTTGCATTACAAACGCCGGCGGCCCTCCGGCGAAGAAATTTTTGGACATTTCGCCCGACGAATGGCGCACAGCGGTTGACCTGACGCTCATGAGCGCCGTCTATTTCGCACGCGAAGTCCTTCCGATTATGCGGCGTGGCCACTGGGGCCGGCTCATCGCGATTACCTCGGTCGCGGTGAAGCAGCCCATCGACAATCTGCTGCTTTCGAATTCCCTTCGCGCCGGCGTTACCGGCTTGATGCGCACTCTCGCAAATGAGTTCGGTGGGGATGGCATCACGGTCAATTGCGTGTGCCCCGGCTACACGCTTACCGAGCGTCTCGATGAACTCGCAGGATTGCAGGCGAAAAATACCGGCGTGAGCCGCGAGAAAATTCTCGAAAGCTACAGCGCAAACGTTCCGCTTCGCCGCATCGGCAGGCCGGACGAATTCGCGGCGATGGTGGCTTTCTTGGCGTCGGACCGCGCGAGCTATATCAACGGTTGCTCAATTCCCATTGACGGTGGATGGATTAAAAGCCTGTTTTAGCTGCAAACGGCGGCGGCAAGAGGCACCGTTTCTTTCGTCCATGGTGTAGGTCAATCGCCGTCGGGTCACGGACCATACGATGGTTTCTATAGTGCAGCCAACAGTTCCCGCTGGCGCGCCAAGCGCTGTTCGCGCTCCTGTGCGAACCGAGCAATGCCCGCGAAAATAGATGCCTGATCCAGATGCGCCTCTGCGATTACGTCCGGCTCAAGGCCCCCGCTCAGCCAGTGATTGTCCCAATCGGAAGTCAGCGAATAGGCATCTGTGAGCGGTCCGACGTCGCGAATCGGCCAGGCGCGGCGCGTGCCGGTACTGATCACCATCAAATCATAAAGCGCCTCGGATGGCAGGACTGCACGACGGTAGGTTTCCGCCCGCCGGTCGAACAACTCTTCACTAATAGCCGCGATGATCTTTACGTTGATGCCGGCCGCTTCCAGGTGCGGGAGCTCCCTTACCACATTCACTGTGGAACTCGCACCTTGAACGATCACGTACCCGTGCCGCGCTTTGCCGGGAGCAAAATCACGAATTACGTAGAGTCCCTTGGCTGCCGCATTGGTATCGGAATCCGCAAAGCGGCTGCGGTCGGCTACCGGAAAATCGGGCCGAGCTACCTCGATAATGATGATGCCCACCTTGGGGTCCCGCGCGGCAATCTCCGCCGCCGCAAAGTACCCGGGTGCGACATCATTGTAATCCCAGAAGTTCAACTGGATGGTTTGCCCGCGCGGGAAGAGCTTCCACACCTGCGGCGCAAAAATGCCGAAGTGCGTGCGAGCGTCCGCTGCGGTTTCCGGCCCGGAATGCGCCGCCAGAATGTGAAGAACCCCCATTCGAAATTTGCTGTCTTGATTCTGCTGACTCCATACGCGGGCCGGCGTGTACATCAATGGCGTGAATGCGCCATAGGTTCCGCTGAGCGCCCAGACTCCGGCAAACATCGAGGGATCCAAAGAGGCGCTCTGGCTCACCAAGCCGATGGCGGTTGAAACATTGCCTGCCTCCTGAATTGCGGCTTTCAATCGGGTGCCGAGCGGGTTCGTTACCGGATCATAATGGCCCCACAAACTGCCGTGCTCGACGTTGATCGATTCAGAGAGGTCGGCAGCAATAGTAAAGAACCGATTGTCTGTAACGTAGTTCATCCACTTGATGATTTCCGAAACTGCCCGCCGCGCTCCGGCAATCTCTCCGGGTTTTCGAAACAAAGTGATGCCGACTTCCTTCTGACTCTTGGAAATGGGGTTCGTTACGGAGACTTTCTGGGGTTCACGCGGCAAATTTGAAACCCGCAGGCGCTCATCAAGAAATGGATTGCGGCGGACGTCAATACGAACGGGAAGCTTGTCGCTCAAACCATCGCCGATCTCCACCAGCCGATCTGCCAGCCAATCGCCTAGGCCATTGCGGTCGAGCAGAGACATTACAACATCGATGTTCGTTTTGAATTGGATCAGGCGCTCTCGGAGATCGGTCACCGGGCCCTGACGGATGCCGCTGAACTCCAAATCGAAGCGGCGCTCAAAGGTTTCTGCCAGTGCAACGAAATACTCCGAGTTCATCTTTTGCGAATAGGGATGGCTGAGGTAGCCAACAATCTGCGGTATGTGATGTGGGAGCTCGCCGCCGACCGCCGCTGGCCAGTAACCCTTGACCGTCCGGCCAACCACGATCATCGGCCGGCGATCTGAAGCGTCCCACTCTTCCATAGCTTTCAGCGCGGACATAACCTGTCGGTAATCGTTGCCGTCTTCCAGGACGAATACGTTCCAGCCATACGCAGTCCACTGATCCGTAATTTGGTAATCGCCGAATTTCTCAGCGATTACCCCGCCACGCAAGAAATCATCGATGCCGCTGTTGTTGCTGGAGAGGAGAATCCGCAAACGCTTGCCAACTTGCAGGGCAAGAGCCTGGGTTTTCAGTTCTTGGGCGTGGCCCTCGGTCATCGCAAATTCACCTTCGATGGCCATCACCTTAGGAGAACCGGCCGCGCCAATGAAATCCCAAAACGCCGCTTTACCCGCCGCGGTGGCGATGCCGATACCCGAAGGGCCGCCGTTCACGTCATTGGTAACATCCGTGGACTCGGCGTGGCCCGCCAGGGCTCGGATGCCACGTTCTTTCGCTTGGGCAAACAACGGGTGGTCTTCCAACCCCACGCTTCGCAGGAGCGTCTTAAGCGCTCCGGCACCCCTGCGGAATCCCAGCGCATCAACCGGCAACATCGCATCGCGCGGATCGACTCGGTAGCGCGGATCACCGGTAAGCGCATACTTGCGCGCCATGGCCTGCCCCATGATCATCCACAGCGCGTAGCAAGTAGGAATGCAATGGCCTCCTGCCAACAGGAACTTGTCGGCGTAAGGATGTTTGGGCCGGCGATAATCGTAGCGCAGGCCACCCAACTCCGGCCCAGCCAAGTGCATTGCAACGTTGTACGGTGTATATGCTAGCGGCCCGCCAAAGTGGCCCGTTTGGGCATAATTGCCTAACAGAACCAGGGTCATGCAGGTCATGAAACCGATCTCGTCCAGGCGACCGTAGTCGGGCATGGTTGAAAGCGGTGAAGCAGGGGTCAACTGCTCGCGAGTTGCAGTCATTAAATTTTTGCTCCGATTCTCCATCGTATCACGGCCTTATTTAGTGAGGCACTACTTACTGACGCACCGCAATCCCCATTGTGCGAATCAACAGGCGCGGTTTATAGTAACGCAGAATGACTGATCCTCTCGTTCAATATCTTGTCGGTGCTTTCATTTTTGCGGTTGGCATCATCATCCTGCTGTCGTCCCCAGAGATTGCGCGCGGGTTGGCTCATTTCTGGGGCCGCTGGATGGGCAAGAATTCGACCGCGAATGCGGCGCCGCAAAGGCAGCCGGACGATGAATCCTATCGCACGCGGCTCATCGTTTGGCGCGGGCTCGGCGTTTTAATTGTCGCGGACGGGCTAATTTGGATCGTTTTGGCCAGCGCCCAAATATTTCATCTTCTTCCGCACAACAAACCTTGAACCGGCGTATCTCTTTTCGCCTACCGATAGCTTCTGCGCCGCTGATTATTTATAATTTCGAAGCTGCCGTTCTTTCCGGGGTAGTGCAATTGGTAGCACGCCAGCCTTTGGAGCTGGTTATCCTGGTTCGAGTCCAGGCCCCGGAGCCAATTCTTCTAGCGCGCGACTCTCAGGTCGCTCACCGTTCGCTTTTCAACCTTGCCTCGTGAAAGCAATCCCGGCCAACCTTTTTTTCAAAGAAACGCGTACAAGCAAAGTTTCCGCTCGGGCAACATGCAAGACCCGGACAAAAAAGCCCTGGGCATCATTGCTGAAACCCAGGGCCCAAAATGGTTGTTTAAATCCTATCCTGCTAGAACGAAACGCGGAGCCCCAGCTCAATCCAGCGCGAACTTGATTGACGGTTTGCCGGAACGAACGTGCCGGTGATTTCGCCGAAGCTGGCGGGATTCTGATAATTCAGGCCCGGTGTTGCAAAATTCACGTTGTTGAATAGATTCAGGAATTGTGCCGAGAAATCCACGGTCACTTTTTCTCGAATCGCCGTCGTTTTTCCCAACGCCATATCGAAGTTCCACATGCCCAGCCCATAGAACGGATTGGCACTGCCATCGCGCCCGTCCGTACTCAGCTTGACGTTGCGGAAATCCGCGTAAGCTGCCGCAGGGTCTGAGAAAACATTGAGTCCTGTGCCGCCGTTGGCCGGATCTGTCGCCGTGCCAATTCCATTTGAACCGACCACGCCGGAATGCAAGCTGTTTTTCAGTCTCCCGACCGGCACAGTGGGGATCATGGGCACACCGCCACCCAATATGCTTGAAACGCCCCACACTTCGCTGCTCTCTGTCACCGTATTGGGCAGCCCCGAGTATGCTTCGAAGATTCCCGACCATCGCCATCCGCTCAACACTCGGTCGAATCCGTTGTTGAAATGGAGGCGGTGATTTCCGCCCATCGGCAGTTCGTACACGAAATCGCCGGTAATCAAATGCCGCCGATCGTACAGCGATGGCCCGTAACTGGCGTTGATGTTGAAGCTGTTCAGATAATACCCGGCGTTATCCTGGTTCACCAAGCCCTGATCCAGCGACTTCGAAAGCGTGTAGTTAGCCTGCAAGGTCAGACCACCAGACGTCTTCTTCGTCAAGCTAACTATGAAGCCGTTGTACGTGGACGTTCCAACATACGTCCTCAGCTCGGAGAGAACCGTCTGCAGGTTGTCGTACGGTTGTAATCCTTGACTGAACCTATACAGATCCATCGTCTGGAACAAGGTCTGCGTGAGTCCAGTTGTGAAAAGAGTGGGACTTGAGGCCAAGCATGCCGTGTTCGTCCCCCCGCCGCAATTCGCCGCTGCATAACCCGGCAATTGGTTTTCAAACCAGGGCTGAGCGGTAACCGGCTGGCCTGACTGCAATTCCGCTCCGACCGCATCGAACGCCTGCGCAAATGTCTGGCCCGAAGCAGTGTCCTTGAAGAAATATGGTGAGTTGTTGATGTCCACTGAACTGGGTAGCCGCGAGCCCATGTGCCCGATATAGCCGACATCCAGAAGCATGTTATGCGGCAGCTCACGCTGGATGTCGAAATCGATATTTGTTGAGCGACCAATCTTCATATTCGGATCGTCCTGAAAGGACAGAATCTCTCCGAACGGCGTCGTCGGCACGACTGGATTTGAAATTGCCGGCACGGTCGGCAGCGGAATATTGCCGTCCACGCCTACGCGGAAATCCGAAACTGCCGGATTTGAAGAGGCTGTGCACGTCGGGCACTGCGGCATGATGCTGCTGATGGTCTGGCCGAACCCGACGCCCAGCATTGGAATGACAACGGTCTCGATTGTCGATTCTCGGTCGTAAACCAGCGAATATCCGCCGCGAAACACCGTTTTTCTGTCTCCGAACATGCGGCTCAACACACCGCTGCTGAAACTTGGATTCCATGCCACAGACAGTCGCGGAGCCACGTTGCCCCAATCGGTATTAAACACGGGCTTGCCCGCGGTATTCACGGGCACATAGCCGGTGGTCGGGTTGTAAATGTTCCCCTGCAAGGCCGCTTGCTCTTTGGCCTGCAGGTAGCCTGGCGCAGTGAGCGCTTGCCCCGTCGTTGCATTAATCAAAATTGTCTGACGGCCAAGCGTGTCTCTGGGCGCCGATTGCCAGCCGTAAGCCAGGCCGTAGCTCAGCGTCAGCGCGTTTGTTACGCGCCACGTATCTTGCCCATAAAAGTAAAACTGGTTTTGCACGGTGTTATTGCTGAGCGGTGTGCCAAACGGCAGCGGATTCAGCTTTCCATCGCGAACCGCGAGAATGGATGTGTTATCAATCAAGCCAAGCATGCCGGTATAAAGCTGGTTCCAGTTTGGCAACTGACTCGCCGGCAGGCAATTCGTATCCGTGGGACTCGCGCAAGGTCTTGGCGAGTCCGACGCGGGAAGCGACAAGAACGCACCGGTTCCGTCCGTTGAATCCATCACTGTCACGAGTGACGTGATTCCATTGACCACCTTGTCGGCGCGATCCGTGAGCATGGGAAGATGACGGTCGTCTGTTCCAAATTCAAAAGTATGCTTGCCCTCAATCCAATCGAACGCGTCTGAAAACTGAACGCTTCTTTGAAAATAGTCCTGAAAACGAGCGCTGGCGGATTGATTATCAACCGGCGCCCCAAGCAAATTTTCGGCTGGATTTATGGCGACGTATGGATCGGAGGAGATTCCAGTGGCCGTTCCCGGTACATTGTATTTTGTGGCAAAAAGCGCCGCGGAAACCGCCGGACTTTCCACGGGGAAATTCTGCCAGTTGCGCACCCAACCGAACCGAAATGTGTTCGTCAACGCCGACGAAATCAGCGTGGTCAGCTGGCCAGTCACCATCGCCGTACGGACCAGATTTCCGCTCGGATCGGAGGGATTGCCATTTAGAATGCTGATTTGACCGCCGTACCCAATATTGCGCCAATACGTGTAGCTGCCCGAGAAGCGCCATTTGTCGGTAAAATTGTGGTCGAGTCGCAGCACGCCAAAGTCTGTGTCTTGCGGAGTAGAAACGGTTCCGCGAAAACCAGTTTCGTTCAGCCCGTCCGTTCCGGGAGCTGAAAAGTTGCCGGCCGTGGGCATCAGGCTCCAAAACGCCGCCACAGTTGGGCTGATGCCCACGCTCCGTGGATCGCAAGGTGCATTCCCGCTTGAACCGCAAAGAGAGGCGATGGGTCCGTTGGCAGGGTTGAAGTTGTAGCTTATCGGATTGCCCGACGCATCCTTAAAAGTCAAAACGCCGGCACGCAACGAAGGCGTGGGAATATTTCGCGTGAACGTCGTGGACTGCGGAAAGCGATTCAGTTCATAGTTCGCGAATATAAAGGTTTTGTTTTTGAAGATCGGCCCTCCAAAACGCGCTCCCCCAACATTGTCGATCAAATGGGGCTTTGAAACTCCGGCCGCATTCAAGTCCCACGAATTTGCGTTCAGCGCACTATTCTGTGTGTACCAATAAATGGAGCCGTGGTATTCGTTTGTGCCATGCCGGCCCAAAAGGCTGATCTGTCCTCCCGAACTGCGTCCAAACGAAGCATTCGGGTTGGTCACTCCGGTATCCAATTCTTCCACGCTGTCAATGTTGACCGGAACCCATGTGCCGTCACCAACCAAGTCGTCACTGATGTCGATACCGTCCAGCGTGTACGTGTTCTGATCGTCTATCGCGCCTGAAAAGCGCGGCTGGGGAGTCGGAAAGGTCTCCGTTCCCGGAGAAACGGATGGCTGAATTGTGATCAGCTCGGTTGCCTGGTGATTCAACGTCGGAAGAGATTCCATTTCCATCGTGTTCACCGTGCCGCCTACAGCCGCCGTGGTCGTTTCCAGTTGAACGCTGGCGCCAGCCTCCACGGTTACCGACTGGCTGACCGCGCCAACCTGCATGATCACGTTCACCGTGTAGCTGCGCGCAATGTCAATTACAAGATGTTGCACGGTCGCGTTCTTAAAGCCCGATTTAATCACCGTGACGGTATACGTTCCGGGCGTAACTGTCGGAAAGGTGTACTGCCCCGAGCTATTTGCCGTAGTCGCAAGCGAGATACCCGTCGCGACGTTGGTGATCTTAATACTCGCCCCAGGGATGCTGGCGTTGCTCTGGTCCGTAATCGTTCCCACAATCGTCGAGCTGGCCGCCGTTTGCGCTTGCGCGCTTCGCGCATAAAAGAGTCCGAGAGCAAACACGAATGCAGTAAACGTCGGAAGCAACCGTTTTCTCACGCGCCCTCCCCTAAATCGTCTTTTTGGATTTTTCTAGTTGAACCAAACGTTAAATCGCGAACCCACCATTCGCACAGGAGCCAAAATACACGCGCCAGACCCACAGGCCTGGCGCGCCTTATACTGCATTTTGTATTCGACTGTCAACGCAGAACGACCCCTATCGCTCTGCTAGGCATCCCCGGGAAACTCTCTGGTATATAACAAGGGCACGTCTCGTGCCATTGCCATCCCAAATCGGGAAACAGCGAGTATGTCTAAGTATCCAGGATGCTTATCGTAAAAACGTCGACCCAATTTAAACAGCAAATCTGAGATTCCATCTACCGAAAGTCATAGATTCGTATGTTGGATTGTAGGCCTCTGGACGCCCCTGCCTTTGAAAAGCTTCGCTGCGCCGAGATGGGACAATTGTTTTAATATGCGCACTGGCTCGCTCCTGCTTGACCGTCTTCCATCGCGTGTAACTCCTTCTTTGGCAATGCCGAGGATCAAAATTCGATTTGGTAAATTGGCTGCTTAGCCCCGCGGAGAGGCCAAAGCAATGTCTCTCTCGCCAATTCAATCGCAAAGCGCTCCTGCTGAGGTTTCCGGCTGGGATATCACAGAAAATTTCTTCGTCGAGAAGGCGCTTCTCCAAACGATTAGCAGCGGACGCAAACGTGTTGCTCTCCGCACGCGACTTCGCGAAGGTTCGCTGGCATTTTTGCGCACGCGTGACGATAGCTCGCTCTCGCGCTCGCTCCCAGTCGCCTACCGGGTGGCTCGCATCACGAAATCCGTCCAGCGGGACTACTGGGATGTGGAACTCGCGCGGCTGCATCCACGCGAAGTGAGTTCGTTCAATGAGCCCATCGCACCGGCGTCGTTGCTGAACTGAACAGTCGGATTCTGTTGAAGTGGTAATGCAACTCTGCACGCCAACTCGATGGCGTTTCGTATCTCGTTCCGTTTTGACATCGGCAATTCTGAAATAGTAAAGCGCTTATGCCTCGGCGGTCCCGCAACCTCTTGCTCCCTGCTGTTCCCGCCAACTAACCGCCGCAGCCCATGTTACAAGTGCCAGTCGAACAATAACTTAGAAACACGAGAAAGGAACCTCTGTTCCGGTAAAGTCAGTTTGACAAAGTCCCTTTTCGCTCTAGCTCTGGCCCCTTCCGTGCCTGATCTCTCTTCAAGATATGCCCTTGGCGGCAGCGAACAGCCCGGCTGAGGTTATTCGTCACAATCTGCCCGTCTGCGTGCTTGATGACGAAGCGGACCTCGTTGATATTACAACGCTTAAGTTGTCGCACATGGGTTTTCCTGCTCTGGGAACCACGCGCCCAGAAGATGCGTTAGGACAGGTTCGCGCCGGGGCCTGCCGCGTCGTTCTGGCAGACATGAAAATGCCCAACATGGACGGCTTTGCGTTCCTCGAAAAGTCGCTCCAAATTGACCCCAGTATAGCCGTCATTTTGGTGACTGGCTTTTACTCAGTGGACGCGGCAATCGAAGCCATTCGTCGCGGCGCACATGATTTTCTTTGCAAGCCCATTGACGACGAGCGTCTGATTAAGGCCCTTGATGAACTGGCCGAAGTGTCCACACGCCGCTCGCAAATCCGTGCCCTCGACGACCAACTGCTCTCGAACCTGGAATTCGAGGGAATCGTCGGGCGCAGCCCCGCCATGCTCGAAATGCTGGACATGGTGCGCAAGATTTCTCGCCACTATACGAACGTGCTCATTACCGGTCCTACCGGCTCAGGCAAAGAACTCGTCGCGCGCGCGCTGCATCAGATGAGTCCCGTCGCACAGCAGAAATTCGCGGTGTGCAACTGTTCTGCGCTCGTGGACACGCTGCTGGAAAGCCAGCTTTTTGGCCACATGCGTGGCGCATTCACCGGAGCCACAGACACACGCCAGGGTCTTTTCGAATACGCCAACGGCGGCGCCGTTTTTCTCGATGAAATCGGCGAGACTTCGCCGCAAATGCAGGCCAAGCTTCTGCGCCTGATTCAAAACCGCGAGATTCAGCGCGTCGGCTCACCGGAAATCAAAAAGGTCGAAGTTCGCATTATCGCCGCTACCAATCGCGACCTTCGTAATGAGGTTCTCGCGGGGCGCTTCCGCGAAGATCTTTTTTATCGCCTCAGTTCGCTCGAAATTCAGGTCCCCGGCCTCGCCGATCGCCCCGAGGACATTCCGATTCTCGTTCGCTATTTCCTGAAAAAGTACAGCGAAACCTACGGCAAAACATTTCAAGGGCTGACGCGCCGCGCGCAGATGGTTTTGCTGCACCATGATTGGCCCGGCAACGTCCGCGAATTGGAAAACGTCATTTCCAGCGCTGCCATCACAGCGGCGAACGAGTTTATTGATGTCGGCGACCTTCCTCTTAATCTCCGCAAGCCGGCGGTGCACGGAGGGACTGGCGGCGAGGTGTGGCGCCCATTGCCGCTGGATGAGATTCGGCGCATGCACATTCGTCGCGTGCTCGATATGTGCAATGGCAATCGGGTCCGCGCTTCACAAATCCTAGGCATCGGACGCACCAGCCTGTATCGTTTTTTGAAAAACGATGCAGACTCCAGCAAAGCTTTATCTTGAATCTCCCTTATACAATCTCGTTTTACAAGCCTCATACACCCGTGAAATGGATCTTCCCGTTTTTGCACTTTACCTATTAAGTTTTCCTTGTATGGCCCACGTTTCGCGGCGGCACAACAGTCCGCCTCTGTGTCATTGGTGAACCGGCGCTCGACCGTAAATTCCTTTGTTATCAGCGCTTCTTGCGATCCCAACTGTGGCCCTGCGCGTGCTGATTCAATCCGAAGGAGCTGACGAAATGCGGAGCGCCATGACCTGGGAGCAATTGGGAATCGAAGCGAATCAGGATCGCCGTCGCGAATCACGCATCGCGCTGTCCATTCCGATCGAAGTCACCGGATTCGACACAACGGGGAAATTTTTCGTGGAGAGCACAGAAACGACCGACATCAGCGAGAGTGGTTGCGGGTTTGCGCTCCAGCACAATTTGGAGCGAGGAGGAATCGTTGCCATAAAAGCAGCCACAAACGGCGCTCAGCAACACCGGCGCCGCCCGCTTCTGTATCAGGTCGCGCGCTCTACCCCTGAAAGCAGCCACTGGATTATAGGCGCCGCGAAATTGCAGCCCGAGAGCATCTGGCTGCTCGCTTTTCCTAAAAAGCTTGCCGTCTCCGCACTCTAAGAACAATTCTGCAAGTTCCTTCACGGGAATTTCTCTGCGTGGTTCTGCGCAAAACTTTCGCAGCTCAACTCTCTATGTTAGACTCGCGTCTGCGAAAGAGAAGCCTCTTGCGACGCAGATTTAAGGCGGCGCAATTCTTTCTCGCGAAAATCGGCGGAACTTCGGGCTCTGTGCGACGATTCCCCGCGAACCCCGCCAGGCCCGGAAGGGAGCAACGGTAGCGGGTCAGCTTCGTGCGCCGCAGAGTACCCGAAGTTCCTTTCCAGCACGGAAAGCGACCTGTGGATCGAATGGCCTATCAAGTCATCGCGCGCAAATGGCGTCCACAAACTTTCGAGCAAGTCGTGGGGCAGCGCCACGTAATGCAAACACTCGAAAACGCCATTCGTCAAAACCGGCTCGCTCACGCTTACATTTTTTCCGGCACGCGTGGAGTCGGCAAAACCACCACGGCGCGCATTCTTGCGAAGTGCCTGAATTGCGTGAAAGGACCGACGGCGACGCCGTGTAACGAATGTGATGCTTGCCTCGCGATTACGGCGGGAAATTCCCTCGACGTTCTCGAAATTGATGCCGCATCGAATCGCGGTATTGACCAGATCCGTGAATTACGCGAAATGGTGCGTTACGCGCCGGTCAGCGGCAGCTACAAGGTCATCATCCTCGATGAGGCGCATCAGCTCACCGACGAAGCCTCCAACGCGCTGCTGAAAACTCTGGAAGAGCCGCCGGAAAAAGTGATTTTCATTCTGGCCACTACGCAGCCCGAGGATTTGGCCGACACGATTAAATCGCGCGCACAGCTTTTTCAGTTCCGCTCGCTTTCATTTCAGGAAATCGCGGAAGCGCTCGAGCGCATCGCCAACGAGGAAAATGTGAAGGTCGAGCGGGGCGCCGTTGCGGTTCTCGCGCGTGCCGCGGAAGGCAGTTTGCGCGACGGCCTTTCGCTCCTCGAACAGGCCATAGCCTATTGCGGAGACAATATCACGGACTCCCAAGTGCGCGAGCTCCTCGGCGTGGTCGCCGAAGAAATTCTCGACAGTCTAATTGGCGCTATCGAAAATCAATCCGCCGAGCAGGCGCTTTCGCTCGTGCAAAGGCTACACTCCGGCGGACACAACCTCCAGCACTTCTGCCGCGAAGCGATTCGCCACATTCGCAATTTGCTGGTGGCCAAAGTCGCCGGCGCGGATTCCGAACTGATTACCGAACCGCTTGACCGGCGCGAGCGCATCGCCGCGCAGGCGGACAATTTCGACGAAGAAGACCTCACGCGCTTTTTCCAGATTTTGATGGCCACCGATGAAGACTTGCGCCGCAAGCCCGACCCGCGTTTGCATCTCGAACTTGGCCTCTTGCGTCTGGTAAATGCGACGCGGCTTGCCCCGCTGGAGCGGGTACTCTCGGATTTGCGGGCAGAAAAGCTGCCGAGCGATTCTGCGCGCCGTTTGGCGCCGGCTTCTCGCTCCGCTTCGGCCGCAACGAGCAATGCGAGCCCAACGGCACCAAAAATGCAGTTAGCTTCCGCCGCAGCGACGTCCAGCACGAGCGCTGGTGCGGATGCATCCATTAATTCATCTCCGAATCTTTCGTCCGGCAGTTCCGAAAAGCTCTCGCCGGTTCCTGCTGCCCCGCTCCGCGTGGTCGCCAAAGCCGCTGAGAGACATTTCAGCGGGCTCGCCGCAGCGCAGATGGAAGCCATTCAGTCATTGCTGCGTACGCAGCAAAAATTTTTGTGGTCCATGGTCGAGCACGCCACGCGGTGGGAACTGCACGGTTCGGAAATGAGTCTGTATTTCCCGGCAGAAAACCGTTCGCTGACCGATATTTTGCAAGGCCGCGAGACTATGGAGAAATTGCGCAACGTGCTGAGTTCTGTGGTAGGCCAGCCGCTGCGCGTTTGTGTTAAACTGGATTCGAGCCGAAGCGCGCCGCCGCGACTTTCCGATTTGCGCGCGCGTGTCGAGCAAGATCCGATCGTTCGCGCTATGCTTGAGCGATTCGGCGGCAAAATCTCCGAAGTGAAGCAGCGAAGCGAGGACTGAGATGGAAGTCAAAGCGCTGCAGCAAATGATGTCGCAGTTGTGGCAGATGCAGCAAAATCTCGAGCAAAAGCGAGGAGAAATCCACGTCGAAGCCAGCGCGGGTGGCGGCATGGTCTCCGTAAAGATGAACGGCCAGAAGCAGCTCACCGAAATCAAAATCGAACCCGAGATTTTTGCGGGAAAAGATCAGGAAATGATGCAGGATCTGATCGTCGCCGCGGTAAACGAAGCGGCGCGCCGCGTGGACGAGGAACTCTCGAAGCAAATCAAAGATGCAGCCGGGAGCATCCCCGGCATTGGCGGCCTGCGCATCCCCGGCTTGTTTTAATTTCTTTCATTCAACTTCCACCGACTGCTTACCGCCATAGCGAGAGGACGCGCGAGGCAGGGGCAAATAACAAAATCCACTGCTCCCGGAAACATGTCTCCGGGGGCGTGTCTGCTGAGTTGCAGTTCCAGTACAAGCTGCTACACTTTCCCTTTGCCCGGGGCGACGAATGCCTGACTTTGCGCCTTCCATCACAAAACTGATTGACGAACTGAAACATCTGCCCGGCGTGGGGCAGAAAACCGCACAGCGTCTCGCGTTTTTTTTGTTGCGCGCCGATCGCGAACGCGCCCTAGCTCTGGCGGACGCCATTCGCGAGGCGAAGGAAAAAATTCGTGAGTGCTCGGTCTGCAACAACATCACCGACGTGGACCCCTGCATTTTCTGCGCGAGCGTTACGCGCGACAAAAAAACGATCTGCGTGGTCGAAGACGCGCCCAATATCGCGGCGATTGAAAAAACACGCGAGTATAGCGGCACCTATCACGTTCTTGGCGGGACGCTTTCGCCACTGCAGGGCCGCGGCCCAGAGCAACTGAAAATCAAGAGTCTGATCGAGCGGTTGAAGGGCGGAACGGTCGAGGAAATTATTATCGCGACGAATCCCACAGCGGAGGGCGAGGCCACCGCGGTTTATCTTTCGAAATTAATCAAACCGCTCGGTGTGCGCGTCACGCGCATTGCCATGGGCATTCCGGTGGGTTCGGATTTAGAATATGCCGACGAAGTGACCATGGTGAAAGCCATGGAGGGCCGACGCGATTTGTAAGCGCAGCGGGCGACCAGCGCGTCATCGGGCCAACCCGGACTCGAAGATGAATTCCTGGCAATCGAGTCAGCAATTTGACGTTTACAACGATTCGATGTTTCCCGGGCTACAAGCGCCCAGAATTTCTCCGCGCAATGCCTTCAATGCCCAGATGGCACGGCAGATTTATAAAGTTGGGGAAAATCCGACCAGGACATGCAAAATTCCTTGCGCGACGCGCGAGCCGGCAGGATAATGACGGCGCTTACCTGCCTGACACCTTCCAAAGGGAGTCAAGCGGGAGCACAAAAGCGCAGCGTGCCCGCGCAGCACCTGGCCAGTGCGTTTCATTCGGGGGACGTTCATGCACAGCGCCTTTTCGGCCGTCGAAAAGAAAACTGCTGTTTTTGTTGTGAGCTTAGTCGCGGCGATTTTCGTGTTCGCCCTAGCGCCACAAACGACGCGCGCGCAAGAACAGTTTTCAGACAATCAAAAATGGGAAATCGGCGGCCACTATGCATTTTTGAGTTTACCTTCAGAGTGCACCGCGGGTGGCGCGTGCGAAACTTCAAATAACGGACTCGGTGCGAACCTGACCTACGATTTTTCCAGCTATATTGGCTTCGACACGGAAGTGGACTTTTTCGGAAACAATGGCAATGCTCCCACGGCTATTACCGGCGGAAACGTTACCGAAGGCCTCTTCGGGTTCAGAATCGGGCCGACCACGCGCAAGTGGGGACTTTACAGTGAGGTGCGTCCCGGATTTGTGAATTTCAGCCGTGTGCTCACCGGTGGAGGCGCGGTCCCAGCGCTCTCCGGATTCGCACCGGATGGCTCCTTTGCAGCGCATCTCGCAAGTGGAAGCACCGGAGTGGCCGCAGCGGGCGCCGCGCCGCAGTTCACGGCCCAGCTGCGATACCAAGCTACATCAAATCCGCTCGCCGTACTCGGCTTTACCGACGCAACCTATTTCGCATTCAACTATGGAGAGGAAATCGAATACCGGCCCACGAAGCACGCGGCCCTGCGATTCGACATTGGCGACACAATCGTGGCCTATCCGGGGACGGCAATCGGCACGCCTTTCCATCAGCACAACTTCCAGATTTCGGAAGCAATTGTTTTTCGATTTTAGAATTTTTCCTCCCCACGGTATCCGCTCTATGCAAACGAATGCTTCGACTGCGTCAACATGGCCAGCTTATGTACGGCAGCAGCCATTTCCTCTGTGGGAGTACTGCCAAAACCCAGAACCAGCCCTTGTTGAACCGGCTGGCGCGCATAAAAACGCGATAGAGGCGTAAGGCTCAGGTTTTGGGAAGAGGCGCGGACTGCAATATCGCGATCCACAATTCCCTTTAGCAGCAAGCACAGGTGCAGGCCGGTCTGCCCTCCTTCAATGTGCGCCGCAAAGCCCAACTCTTCGCGAAGACTGCACATCAGAGCATTGCGGCGTTCGCGATAAACTGACCGCATCCTGCGGATATGGCGGCCGAAATGCCCGTCGCGAATAAAATCCGCAAGCGCCATCTGAAAGAACGTAGGAGGGCTAATGTCAAAAGCGAACCGAACGGCCAGGAACCGCTCGACTAGGTCTGAGGGAACAACTAAATAACCTATGCGCAACGAAGGAAACAACACTTTGCTAAAAGTGCCGACGTAGATGACGCGTTCATTGCGATCGAGCCCTTGTAAAGAAGTGACCGGCATGCCTTCGTAGCGATATTCACTATCGTAATCGTCTTCGATAATCCACGAGCGGCCCGTCTCGGCCCAGTCTAGGAGCTGCAGGCGGCGCGACGCGCTCATCGTTATGCCGAGCGGATACTGATGCGACGGAGTGACCAATACCGCCCGCGCATCCGGACACTTTTTCACCCCTGCCGCGACGTCCAGTCCCTCGGCATCTACAGGAACGGGTACAACTGGACAGCCGCTCATGGCAAAAATACGCCTTGCAAAATCGTACCCCGGTTCCTCCATCCAAACCGAGTCGCCCGGATCGAGCAGCACGCGCACGGCTATCTCGAGGCCTTGCTGAGAGCCACTGACGATCACGATCTGTTCGGCTTCGCAGCGCGCCCCTCGCGCAGTTCGCAGATAAGACGCGATTGCGTTCCGGAGATCCCAGGCGCCCATCGGGTCGCCGTAATCAAGAGAGCGAGCGCTCGACCTGCGCGAATGGAACGTGATCAATCTGTTCCAGACCCGAAGAGGAAAATGCTCAAAGGCAATTTGACTTACGCTGAACGGCATGACGCGGCGATGACGGTAAAAGCCCTCCGCGTTTGGCAGACACTTGCAGCGCTTTGAAACCTTGCGCCCGCTCGAGCGATGAGCCACGGGACCTCGGCTCGTGATCCGAGGAGCAACTGCGCGGTCGGGCAGCGATTGCGATACGATGGTCCCAGAACCGATGCGGCCTTCGAAATAGCCCTCAGCGACCAGTTGGGCATAAGCGCTGATAACCGGAATGCGAGAAATTCCGAGCTCAGCGGCCAGCACACGTGTTGAGGGAACGCGCTGTCCCGCCCGCAAATTGCCATCGATAATCGCCTGCCGATAGCCTTCATAAACCTGCCGGTGCAACGACTTGAGGGCATTTTTGCTCACCCCGATTACGGGCGAAAGCCCCGAAGGTGCCTTCTTCATAATTGCGAGATCATAATGGCCATACCGCGGACACTTCAAGTGGATATTGAACACAACCACTTTCCGTGTCAATCTTTGCGGCAGAGAAACAATACGGACCTGGGAGCGTTCGTCGTATAAGCTCTCAAGGCAAAACTTTTCGCCAATCCGGGGTGGTTCATGGAGAAGAATAACAGGAAGAAAGTCAGGCTTGCGGCTACGGTGCTTGCGCTACTTTCGCTGGGGATTGTTCCAGCAATGGGCTTGCCCCACGGCCCCGCTGCGAAGAAAGAAAAAAAGAAAGAGAAGATGGTTTACGTTTGCGCGTGTATGGGAACCGGTTCGTGCCAGTGCATGACCGAATCCAAAGCAGAAGGCCCGTGCGCCTGCGGACCAAACGGCGGGCCGCCTATGAAGGCAGTTCCCGTCGACAGCGGCTGGGCCAAATCGAATCGCGAACAACTGGCGAAACAGTAGCGGAGGCCCGCGTCGCTCCGCTCGGGCGTTGAAACAGATACGCAAATCCGCTGCCGCCCAAGCATGCAGCGCTGCGGGCAAGTTCGCAACTCATTTCGGCAAACTGAATCCGGCCGCGGTTTGGCCATCGCGGACGGCGGGCGCAAAGTAGCGCTGGAAGCGCAGCGCTACATTCACCAGCGCAATCATCACCGGGACTTCGACTAACGGGCCAATCACCGCAGCGAACGCCGCGCCGGAGTTGATTCCGAACACAGCGACAGCGACGGCGATGGCCAGCTCGAAATTGTTGCTCGCTGCCGTGAATGCCAGTGTCGTGGTTTTGCCGTAATCCGCACCGGCATGGCGGCCCATCCAAAAACTGACGAAAAACATCAGCACAAAATAAAGCATCAGGGGAACCGCGATGCGCAGGACATCAAGCGGAAGATGCACGATCAAATTGCCCTTCAGGCTGAACATCACCACGATCGTGAACAGAAGCGCGCCGAGCGTCAGTGGGCTGATGAGCGGAATGAAGCGCTTCTGATACCAATCGCGGCCCTTGATTTTCAGAAAAATAAGACGTGTAAACATTCCTGCAAGGAACGGAGTGCCGAGATAAATGAAGACGGTTTTGGCAATTTGCGCGATGCCAACGGCAACGACGCTGCCCCTCAATCCGAACAGCGGCGGAAGTTTGGTTACGAAAATCCAGGAGTAGACGCTATAAAAAAGCACCTGAAAAACCGAATTGAAAGCGACGATACCGGCCGCGTAGTCGGAGTCTCCCCGAGCCAGCTCATTCCATACGAGCACCATGGCGATACAGCGCGCAAGGCCGATCAAAATCAATCCAGTCATGTATTCCGGATAGCCGCGCAGGAAGGTAATCGCGAGAAAAAACATCAAAATTGGTCCGATGATCCAGTTTTGCAAAAGCGAAAAGCCGAGGACTTTGCGATTGCGAAACACATGGCTCAGGCGCTCATACTGCACTTTCGCGAGCGGCGGATACATCATCAGAATCAAACCGACAGCGATGGGCAGATTCGTTGTTCCGGATTGGAATTTTCCGATGAAAGCGGCCGTGCCCGAAATGAAATGGCCAAGAGCCACGCCGGCGATCATAGCCAGAAAGATCCAAAGAGTCAGATAGCGATCGAGAAAGCTCAAGCGATTGCGAGCGAGAGGCGAGCACAGAGTCGCATTGCCGGGAGCTTTCGTGCCGGGTATTTGCGTGCCGATGCTCATTTTGTGCTTCTCCCAATCTCGTCGAGCTTTTTCTGAATCGTGAGCTGATCAAGGCTCGCGAGCGGCAGGCATAAAAAAAGACTGATGCGCTGATCGAGGATCAGAAACGCGTGGCGAAAGGCTTTCGCGATTTGCTCCGGAGAGCCCTGAACAACTGCGGGATCAGGAACGCCCCAGTGCGCGGTCGTAGGCTGACCGAGCCACACCGGACAAATCTCGTTTGCAGCGTTGTCGCAAACAGTGAAGACAAAATCCATTTTCGGAGCGCCGTCCCTTGCGAATTCGCTCCACGATTTGCTGCGCAAGCCGCTTACCGGCAGATTTGCATCTTCGATTTGGCGCAGTGCGGCGGGATGGACCGCGCCTTTCGGATGGCTTCCCGCACTGTAAGCAGTGAAAAACGGGGCGCCTCGATGGTTCATGATAGCTTCGGCCATGATGGAGCGCGCGGAGTTCCCCGTGCAGAGAAACAGGACGTTGTAATGCTTCGCTTCCATATTTCCAGCACCGGACCGAGGTTGGAAAAGCTGTTTCACGGTCATGCGCTTCCCGCAGCGGCACGCGCCGCAGGCCTTCTGACGTGAAGGAACGCGCTCATGAATTTCCGAGTCATCTAATCCACAACCATAACTTTACTCCCGTCAACATATATGTCAATACAGATATGTTGTGCTAAAATCCAGTTATGGCACAGCGCAGAAAACGAACTGGGTTTCAGTGGATTTTCCGAGTGTTGTCCGATCCGACGCGGCTGCGCTTGCTTCACCTGGCTAACGGCCGCGAACTCTGCGTCTGCTACCTCACCGAAGTCCTAAGGCTCAGCCAGCCAAAGATTTCGCGCCATCTTGCGTACCTCCGTCGTTTCCGGCTGGTCACCGCCCGTCGGCAGGGAAAGTGGATGCACTATCGCCTGATTCTTCCAAGACACGCGGCCGCTGCTGGAATTCTGAAGAACACGCTTGAGCTCATCCGCACGCACCCCCAAATGCAATACGACCTCGCACATTTAGACAGAGCTTCTTGCTCTCCAGATAAATACAACGTGCCCCGCGGGGCGCCAACTCCCAAAGTTTTGACGAAAACGGCTGCGATGCCCCGGTTTCTTTCTCCAAACAAGCACACGCGACGCAGTTGAATGAAATGTCCAAGCAAACGTACCGGCACCGGCGTCTGGATCAGATTATTGTCTCCTCATAGGGCGGTGCCGACTGCTACTCCGAGTGTCAGGAATCATTCTGAACGGAAACTTTCGTGGTAGAACAGAGCCAGCAACCAGATCCAAAGCAGCAGGTCAAAAATCAGCGGATGAACAAACCTTCGCGAAGCTGGTCACGCCCGACAAACGTCTTTGAGGAACGGAAACGCCTAAAAAGCTCCAATATTTCGCTATTCTTGAAGGGGCGATTGTGTGAAACGCAGACACCGATCGGAATACTTTCGATGGTCTGATTATCGACAATGCGATAGCGGTAAACGTGATCGGGCTTGCTGTGGAAAATCGCCAAGACAGCGCCGCCCGGCCGCATAATGTCATAGAGGCGATCGGTGATCTTTGGAAGCAGTTCCGCCTCAAGATGGTCAAAAATATCCCATATGAGCACTGCATTGAATGATTCCTCGGGATATTGTAACGACTGATCCAGAAAGCGCGCGGCAATCTGTCCGAACGAAAATGGCTCGTAAAAATCGCTTTGCTCTTCGATGCGCTGCTTTTCCTCTTCTTCAGCGCGAAAATCCTTCCACGAGTGCACAAAATCATCGGTCGTGACACGAAAACCGCGTTCGATGAAAAAATTCAGGGTGGCCTGGGAGACCGCGCCGAGATCCAGCAGACGGCCGTTTTCGACGTCGCTTAAAAGCCACAAAAAATCCTTGAGCCCGTTTGACGTGCGGAAGTTTGGAGAACTGTGGCTCGCGGCAGCGGCCACAGCAGGAACGACCTGTGATTTTCGCGGCGAAGCCGCCGCGGGCGCACCCCCCAAACGCGATTTGCCGATAAAGTTCATGCGACCTGGTTATGAGTTTCGGTTACCCCCAACGGTGACCGGCACGGGCGTAACCTCCGGCATGGAAGACGGCCGAGCCGGCGCGGCTGTGATTTGAGGAGCTCGTTTTGCCTGATGCTCGCGCGCGTCCGCGCCGGGGCCCATTTCGACGCGCCCATTGAATCGCGCACCTTCTTCAATTGCGACTCGCGGCGATTCCAGATCTCCCACCACGTGGCAAGAGCTGCCAAGCACAACGCGGTCGCGACCCCGCAAATCGCCCTCCACATGACCTTTAACCACAATTTCGGCGGCTTCGATGTCGGCGCGAATGTGCCCGGCCTGCCCAACTGTCAGACGTGATTCCGTCAGCCGAATGCTGCCGTCCACTTCGCCGTCAATCGTGAGATCCGCTTTGCCGGTCAGCTCGCCTTTGATGCGAATTCCCCGCGTAAGAACGGCCGCGTCAACTCGCGGAGGTTGTGAGGTGCTGCTCGAAGACATTGGAGAGGCGTACGGCTGAGATGCTCTCTGATTCGGATTTGCGGGCGAATCGGGTGCGCCCGGCGCCTCGGATACGGATGACCTAACGTCCGGCTGTTTCCGCCACATGGAAACCTCCAAAAAAAGAAGTAGGCACGCTTCCCCAGATTAGGAGGATTTTTGCAGTGCGAGGACTATAGTACAGAGCAAAGAGGACGTAAACCAAGCAAAAATGCAAGTAGTGGTGTCAAACTACACCACAGGCGCGCCGCTCTCAACATAGGCGATAATTGTGGCATAGACCGACAAAACATCGACCAAGGGGGGCGTCAGCACGCCTGCACCGAACGAATCTCCTGCAGGTGATTGCATGCTTTCGTGATGCACCTCCCACATCGCCACGACCATTCCGACGCTCTCATGAAAGAAGATTTTCAGTCCCCGGCGGGTGCGCCACCAGGATTCGGGATCATAGTCGTGGTCCGGTGCCGCCACCACGAGGACGTGAAAATCGGAAGGGAAGATATGCCTGCAGAGATAGCGCGTCCGCCGCGTGTGGTAGTTCGAGGTGACGATCATCACCCGCTTCCACCCGTGCTGCGTGAGAAAGTCACGTATGCCCTTCAGTTCCACAAGCGTATCCGGTGCGCGGTGCGCGAACGGCACGATTGCTTTCTCAGGGACGCCGCGAATCTCCAAATCGTGCTGCATCAGTTGCGCAATGCTGAAGTAAGGACGGAGCAAGCGCCCGCTGGCAACGATACGTGGCGCCCAACCGTCATGATACAGCTCAGCAGCTCGAGCGGCGCGATCAGCCGTAAAATTGTCGTCGCTTAGAATCACGATTGCGTCGCAGGTCGCAGGCGGGGCGGAAACGATCCAAAATCCTCCCGCTAAACGCAAGAGGGGCGCGCGAACGAGGTAAATCACCGCACACAACAGGACCAACGCAATGAGAACGACCAATTTGGCGATGATGCCGCCGCGTTCGGAGTATAAGGAGACTGCGCGCCGGTCGATTTTCATGAATTCGGGTTGACCTGGCGCAGCAACTGAGCAGCCTGCTCCGGCAGCAGTCCGTTGAAATACACCTCTTTAATGACATACGACTTTTCATTCGTGGGAACGATGGGAAGAATTTCGATGTGCCAGTGGTAATCATCAGCAATGCTCTGCCAGTATTCGGACAGTTCTCCTTTGGTCTGCAGGGAGTTCGGCGATGTGTGCAGCACCATGTGGTAGCCCTGCGAAATCGCAGGCAGACGGCGCAAAATGCGTCCGAGCAGGGCGCCCAGCACGCGAAAATCTTCTTTGCCCGGCGCCTCGAATTCGTGATTGTGGTGCCGTGGAAGAATCCAGGTCTCGAACGGAACGCGCGAAGCATAAGGGCAGAACGCCACATAATTCCCCTGGGCGTCGATGACGCGTTTCTCTTGTTTCTCTTCCTGATTGAGAATATCGCAAAAGACGCAACGGTCGCGTTCGCGGAACCAATCGCGGGCGGCGCGCAATTCGTAAAGCACTCGGCGCGGAACGAAAGTGGTCGCAGCGACTTCGGAGTGCGAGTGTTGCCACTCCTGGCCGGAGTTGGCACCTTCGTTTTTCAAAACGGTGACGTATTTAAATCGTGGGTCGCGCTTTAAATCGGCGACGCGCCGTGCGTAGGCTTCCAGTACCAGCGCAAGGTGCTCCGTCGTTTCGCGGGCCATGCTACGGTCGTGGCTGGGTGTATCGGTTATAATTTCATGCGCGCCCACGCCGCTCATCCGGTCATAAATACCCTCAGCGGACCGCCCCGGATCTCCTTCGATGCGATAGAGCGGACGGAAGTGTGGGAAAACGCGCACTTGCCAGGGATCCTGCGCAGGAAATTGAAGGAGCGTACGCGTACCGCCTTCGTGACCGGGGCAAAGCGGGCAAGCAACGTTTGGAACTTCGCCCGAATCGGGATGGCCGGCGATTACCCAGCTTCGCGTTATGGGATCTTTTCGTAATTCCATCTGTCAATTTTGCCAGAAGATTCGCGCTTCGCGTTTATACCGCAGCGGAAGCCCCGGAGCAAGACAGACCAGCCAATCAGAACGGCAGGGTATTGGCCTTTGCACGTGGTTGCGGCGGACCAAATAACGGCCGGTCCGGGCCCTCATGGTCATGGATGCGAATGATTGCCGCGGCAGCCATGAATCGGACAGCGGTTACCGGCTTAATTAGAGGCGTTCCTTTTTCGCTCAGCAGCGGCGCAAGCCGCTCGACGAGCGCGGGATCGTTGAAGCCACCGAGCGCCTTAGCCACCGCAGCGCGGACGGCAATATTCTTGTCCACGAGTGTGTCTTCCAGAATTTTTTCTGAATCAGGATTCGGATATTCTCCCAACAGCGTTGCGGACAGCGCGCGTGCAGGTGCAGACCGGTCTTTCGCAAGTTCACGCGCGATTGTAATGCCTTCCGCGAACGGCCCGAGGAGCGCTCCTGACGCTTCGTTTATGCCAATATTGGCGAGAGCCATGGGATCGTGTAATTCCTGCCACGCTGTAGTGATGTTACTCGACACAAAACCTTTGGCCACGTGACGATTGCCGAGAATGACCGCATAGAAAATTGTCGCCCCATCACGGTTTCCCATTTTCCAAAGAGCCTCCGCAGCAGCAAAGCTCACGCCGGCATCTTTGTCGTCCATAGCCTTTTTCAAATAGGGGATCGCATCGTACGCGCCCATACTGCCGAGCGCAGAAGCCGCGTCGCGCCGAATGGCTGATTGCTTGTCATCAAGAGCGGCTTCCAACAAGTGCACGGCTCTGCGGTCGCCTTGCATGCTCGAAAGCGCCGCGATCACATCAGTGCGCTTGCGGAGATTTTCCGATTGCGAGCCAGCTTCAAGAAGCGCCCAGGACTGTTTGTAAATCTCGTCTGTTGTTTCAGGCGTAGCTGGCGCTGTGCCCTTTGCAGGTTTGGCTTTGGTCTGCAGCGATGCGATTCCGGGCGCAGGCTCGTTCTCCTGCACGGCGTATGCGCAAGAACAAGTTGAGGACAACAGGACAGAGAAGAGCGCCAACACCAAACCATTCCTCACATGTGTATTGCTTCTGATCTTCAAGCTCAAACTCGCGCGACGGAACATGCGAGCAGGCATAGAAAATAATCCTCCAGATTCTTGAGAGCCGAAGTTCCCATCTGAAGTAACGCTGTCAAATATTGAGCCGGCGCGGTCAAGGATTGCCACAACTCTCTCCGTAGTAAATCAAAACTCAGGGCGCCGCCATGCTATTCTGATGCGCCGTGAACCCCTCACGCCACGCTGAGTTGCTTGCCAAACGCGATGCGGACTACATGCGAATTGCGTTTCAAGAGGCGATTGCAGCGGAAACCGCCGGAGAAGTGCCGGTTGGATGCGTAATCGTGGCGAATGGAAACGTAATTGCCAGGGCGTCAAACCGGACAATACGCAACTGCGATCCAACAGCCCACGCAGAAATAGTTGCTCTGCGTGCAGCTGCGGCAAGCATCGGCAATTACCGGCTCCCCGGAACCACGCTCTACGTGACCCTTGAGCCATGCGCAATGTGTGCGGGAGCTATGTTGCAGGCGCGCGTCGAGCGGCTGGTATATGGCGCCGATGATCCCAAAGGCGGGGCCGTGCGGTCCTGCTTCGCGGTTTTTGACCATCCTGGCGTGAACCACCGGGTAACAGTCACCTCGGGTGTGCTGGCCAGGGAATGCGCGGATTTGCTTCAGAAATTTTTTGCCGCACGGCGGTAAGCAGATATACCCAGTCCGGGATTGAAGACCTCTCCCAAAATCACTATACTGCGCCACGCGCCTAGCGTATCCGCTGTCAGAAACAAATGTTTCATTGCTTTTGTTTTTACATGAGGAGGAGTCTCATGACCGTCAGGCTGAAAGGTACTCGCGCTGTGCTCGTTCTATTCACAGCGACATTGATTGCAATTGCGGTGGGTCCGATCACATCAAAAGCAAGTGAGCCCCAGGAACGTCCTGGCGCTGCCCTCGGCAAGAGTGGCAAGAAACTTTTTGGCACCAGTGCCGCGCTGCGGGTTGCGCGTGTTTTCTCACCGCAAATTTCACCGGATGGGTCGAAGGTCGCGTATCTCGTTTCGTCGCTTAGAATGACAAAGGACCAGCCCGGAAAGTTCGTGACGAATCTCTGGGTTGTGCCGGTGAGCGGTCCGGCCAGTGACGCGCGGCAATTCACCCGCGGCGATAAGAGCGCCTCGAATATCGAGTGGTCGCCGGACGGAAAAATCATCGCCTTCACCATGGAAGGCGAAGACAAAAAACAAGGGTCTCAGGTATGGTTCATGTACGCGAATGGCGGCGAACCCTGGCAGGTGACGAAACACAAACCGGGCGTACGCGCATTCCAGTTCTCTCCGGACGGAAAAACCCTACTTCTGGTTGCCGTGAAAGCGCCAAGCGCTGCTTTCGAAAAGCGCGAAAAAATGCACGATGATGCCATCGTGGTCGATCATCACTTCCGCATGGCGCAACTCTGGACATGGGACATCGCTTCGGGAAAAGAGAAGGAAATCACGAACGGCGATTACACCGTGAGCGATCCGCGATGGTCACCCGACGGAAAATACATCACTTTTACGACGAATCCTACGCCGCTCCTCGATGACATCAGCGCACAGACCGCGCGGATTCTGAATGTTGCCACAGGTCAGGTGCGAAAGCTCGCCGACACGAGCGCGTATACGCACACGGCACGATGGTCGCCGGACGGGAAGTGGGTCGCATATCTCGAAGACAAAGGAATGGCCATTTACAAGGTAAACCTGTGGATCGAGCGTCCGGACGGTGCAGAGCCGCGCGAGCTGACCAGCTCGTTTTTACTGAACGCGGCACAGCCGATTTGGGCACCGGACGGAAAAACCATCTACTTCAGCACGGATTCGCGAGAAACAGTCGAAATATTTGGCGCAAACGTCGAGAGCGGAACGGTGCGCCAGATCACCGATAAGCCCGAAGTCATCGAATTGAGCGCAATCAGCGCGAACGGAACCGCCGTAGGAATCTGGACCGACCCGACCCATCCCGCAAACGTTTTCCGCTCGAGCCTGAACTTCAGCTCCATGGATTCCATTACGAATCAAAATGCGTGGCTCGCTGATTACGCGCTCGGCAACGCCGAGGTAGTTCGCTGGAAGAGCAGCAAGGACGGAATGGAAATAGATGGTGTGGTTACGCAACCGGTGAATTACGACCCTGCACGAAAATATCCGTTGTTGCTGAATCCTCATGGCGGGCCGACAGGCGCAACCTATCTGGCATTCAACCCACAAGAACAAATTTTGGCAGCGAACGGTTATATGCTGCTGGAACCGAATTTCCGCGGCTCTTCAGGCCGCGGCCAAAAATTTGCGCAGGCGAACCAGAATGACTGGGGCGGCGGAGACTACCAGGACGACATGAGTGGCGTGACCTATCTGGTTGAAAAGGGCTGGGTGGATCCTAATCGTATGGGCGCCTTTGGATGGTCCTACGGCGGCTTCATGACGTATTGGATCGATACGCAAACCCATCGGTTCAAAGCGATTTCCCCGGGCGCTGGCTTGCCGGATCTCTATTCGATGTACTCGCAGACGGATATTCATCATTACCTGGCTCTGTTCTTCAATATGAAGGCGCCGTGGGACAATTTTCAGGAGTATTGGGATCACTCGCCCATGAAATACGTGGATAACGTGACAACCCCAACGATGATTTTGCACGGAATCGCCGATACGCGTGTGCCAATCGCGCAGGCGGAGGAATTTTACGAAGCGCTGAAAGAGCGGCACGTGCCCGTCGAGTTCGTTAAGTATCCGCGAGAAAATCATGGGTTCGTTGAACCGCGGCATGTTCAAGACCGCTGGCAGCGATATTTGGTGTTCTTTGGAAAATATTTGGACAACCCTCCGGTCACCGAACCAAAGGCCGTGGTGATGAGAATGGCGGAGGATTTGCCCAAAGGAAAAGTCACTTCAGGAGCGCAGGTGGCCGCGGACAGACACTAACGCCAACGTTGTCCGGTGTGGAGCGCTCTGGTACTCTTTCTGTCAGCAGTTGACGCGGAGAGGTGTCTGAGCGGTTGAAAGAGCCCGCCTCGAAAGCGGGTAGCCTGGCAAAACCGGGCTCGTGGGTTCAAATCCCACCCTCTCCGCCAGACCCAAAACGGGTGAAGTGCAGCTTTATTCCTAATATTCCGCAACGCCAGCTTACCTGCCGGTTTCCGTCAACAAGCCTTGCCGCCTCCGGCAAATCCGAGCTTCCCTGAGCGCTTTGGCAGATGGGCCCCTCTATCTCACCCGTAATGCAATCCGGGATACAACAGATTCAGAGCAATCGAAAAGATGATCGGAAAGACGCGGTCGTACACGAGCCACGCAAGCAGCAGCCCCGCAAAACCCAATCCTGCGAATGTGCTGTTCATAAACTGCAGTGCTCTCTGCTTGCTCATGAGTACGGTAATGCCGTTGTGCCCGTCTAGTGGAGGGAAAGGAAGCAGATTGAACGTTCCGAGCAGGAGGTTGAGCACGAAAAGGATACTCAGCACCGTGGCGCCAAGCTGCGCTCCGGTTGTCACCCCCTGCGTCACATGGGTGAACGAGGCGCTGGCCGGCGCGCGAAACTGCCCCATAATTATCCCAATATGGATTCCGGCCGCGGCCAGAATCACCAACAGGAAATTCGCAGCCGGGCCGGCCAGCGCCATCCAAGCGGCCCGCCGGGGATAACGCTGCGACCATACCGGGTCATAGGGTGCGCTTGCCCAGCCAATCATCCAGTGGGCAAAAAAATAAGAAGCGACGGGTACGATAACTGTGCCGAGTAGCTCACGCCGCATATGTGGAATCGGATTGAGCGTCACTTGCCCTCCCTCGAACGCCGTCGGATCACCCCCAAGTTTCGCGGCTAGAGCATGCGCTCCCTCGTGGCAAACGGTCGAGAACAGGAAGACAATGTACCAAATCACTCCCAGCGCCAGAAATTGTGTGCTCATTTCTGCGCTAACCTACGCGGTCTTGCGTCAGAAGGCAAGCGAGAGCATCGCCGTCTCCATCAGTACTTTGAGAACCCTTGGAGAAACTGAGCGCTTTAATCATGGAATGCGATGAAGCTGAACTTCTACTTCTTATTTGAATTTGACAGTCAAAGTTTCCTCGATCGCGCAAAGAAGTCCTCTTCCGGCGCGGCCTTAAGCTGCCCATGTTTTCATCCCTTTGCGCGCGCGCCCGCGCTCCATCCGGCGCAAAACCAGTCCAGTGATTGCACTGAACACGGCCAGACCGATCAGAGTGTAAAGAATCGGCCAGCCGTATTGAGAAAAGATCTTAATGATTATTCGACCATATAGGTTCGCCAGGTAGGCCAAAACGCCATAACGGATGACGCGCCCTAGGGTCATGGCGCTCACAAAGCGCTTCGAGGAGTAGTCCGTTGCGCCGGCGGCGAGAATAAACGGGACAATTGGTATGGGTGGTGGAAGAATTGCACTGACCGCGATAGCCCAAAAACGCCACTTCTTGAAGAAATCAGCGATCCCTTTTTTCCAGCCATGGCTCAGAGTCTCTTCCAGATGTTCCCGGCTCTGGTGGCGAGCAAGTCGGAAAGTGATGTACCCGCCGAGAACTGAGCCCACGGTGGCCATGGCGGCGTAATAGGGCCAGAACTCCTTGTGGTGTGCGGCAAGAACGATAGTAAGAGCGTCCATGCTGCCCGGAACAGGGATTACCGAGCTGTCCACAAGCCCCAGCACAATCAGCCCGGGGCCGCCGAGATGGTACAACCACACCCATATCATTCGCCTTGTGGTCGGCGTGGCTGCTGAAATAAATTGCCAGATATGCGTAAGTGGGTAGTTCAAGGGCACCCAGCCGAATCAGCCCCTAGTGCAACATCGCGCATAGCTCTTGCATTAAGACGCGCTGCGCAGAGTCCCGGTGACTGGATTTCCAGACCGCAGGCCCGCACTGCCTCCCCTAATGAACAATGCTCCTCGATTTTCACGGCGATGAGTAATTTCTTTCTGTCGCGCTGACCTAGTTGCTCGCGGTGCAAGGGCCCAAGAGCCGCAAAACCCTCGATTCCACGGCTTTATATCATAAATGACGAGACCTGAGTTTGGTGCCTGGCGTGCTCGGAGTCAGAGCGTGCGCTCTCGCATCTAATACAATGCCGATAGAAAGCGCCCTTTGCAAGCGGCAAACGGATGGTAGTTGATATGGCACCCGTGGTCTTCAAAACTCTGCAGCACGCTAAGCGGTTCTTGCGGATCGTGATAGGATTCACGCTCTTGGCCATTGGGGCCGTTCTCCTCATAGGTCCAGGGCCCGGCTGGCTGGTTATTTTGCTCGGACTTGGCCTGCTGGCGGCTGAATTCGTTTGGGCCCGGCGCCTATTGGATAGGATGAAACACGAAGGCACCCGCCTGCGGAATTACGTTCTTAGCCGCGGCGCATAGGGTTTTGCAAGGATATTCCCAGGTTTGGAACGTACTCCGATTCTTCCATTTCTGGGATTTATCTCCCGTTTTTCATTTTTGCGCTTTAATCCAACCCTGATTTCCCATTTTTAGGCTGTTCAGACACGGCTTTAGTGTGTTTTCATTGACTTCTATTTTTGAAAGCGCCTTCGAGGAGCGCAAGCAGTGCCGCATCGAAAAAGCGGACCGGCAACAAAATGGGCTGGAAAGTGGGCCCTGGTCACGGGAGCGAGTGCCGGAATAGGCCAAGAACTTGCGGCTCAGCTCGCCGCAGGCGGGGTTAATCTTGTTATTACCGCGCGGAGAAAGCAGCGCCTGGACGCCCTTGCCGAGAAACTTCGCGGTTCTGGCGTGAACGTTCAAGCAATCGTTGCCGACTTGGCGGATCCCAGCGCACCGCAGCAAATTCGGGAGTTTACCGACGCAAAGCAAATCGAAGTCGAATTGCTCATCAATAACGCGGGTTTTGGAGCATATGGGCCGTTTCATCGCGTCGACATCGCTCGGCAATTGGAAATGATCCGTGTGAATTGCTCCGCGGTGGTACACCTCACATATCTATACCTCAGGGATATGATCGCGCGGGGCCACGGCGATATCTTGATTCTGTCGTCCGTAGCTGGCTTTCAAGCCGTGCCTTATATCTCCACGTACGCGGCCACCAAGGCATTTGATTTGCGATTTGCGGAAGGTGTAGCCGCTGAAGCACGGCGGCACGGAGTGAACGTCTGCGCACTGTGTCCTGGTTCCACGAGCACGGAATTTCGCGAAGTCGCGAGACAACCGGAAAATACCTTTCGCGGTGCGCAAACAGCAGAAAAGGTCGCGCGCTCTGGGCTCCGGGCGCTCGCGCATGGAAAGAGCAGTATCATCTCCGGAGTCAGGAACAGGCTGAGCGTTGAAGGTCAGAGGTTTGCTCCGCGGGGACTGGTTACTGCGGTAGCCGCCAAGATGTTTGAACCAGATTGAATCGATTTTCCATTGCTCAACGAATATTCTCGGATAAGGGTTAGAGTTTAATTGAAATTATGGTACATGAAGACAAGTCGGAAGGGTCCCCGAACACGACCAGGGCTCTGACGCGACGCGAATTCCTCGCCGGATCTGCTTCAACGCTTGCCGTCGCCTCGCTTCCGCTGGTTCAGCCAACAGCTACTCTCGAGCAGCAGAAAATTCAGAATTCTCCCGCCACGAACAAAAACTCTCCCTTTGGCGTCGATTTTCTATGGGGAGCTTCCACGTCTGCCTATCAAATCGAAGGCGCTATTCGCGAGGATGGCAAGGACTTCTCTTTTTGGGATGAATTTGTGCGACAACCGGGCAAGATCCGTGACGGCAAAACCGGAGATATGGCATGTGATTTCTATCATCGCTATCCCGAAGACATCAAGCGTATGCGGGACTTAGGATTGAAGGCATTCTGCTTCAGCGTGGCGTGGACTCGAATCGTTCCGGAAGGTACGGGCAGCATAAACCAGAAAGGAATCGACTTTTACAGCCACCTGATTGATTCGTTGCTCGAAGCCGGTATCACTCCAGTAGTGACTTTGTTTCATTGGGATACACCGCTCGCATTGATGCAAAGGGGAGAGTGGCTGGCGCGCGATATGCCCGGATGGTTCGGAGACTACACGGCCACGGTAGCAAGCGCTTTGTCAGACCGCGTCAAATACTGGCTCACCATCAGTGAGCCGCGTTCTTTTATTGGGGGTGGGTATGTGACCGGCGTGCAGGCTCCTGGAGAGAGGCTCCCGCGAGGCCAATACATACGAGCGGCGCACATCACTTTGCTGGCGCACGGAAAAGCCGTCCAGGCTGTCCGCGCCAACGCCCGAAAATCCGTGCTCATCGGATGCCCTTGCGACGTCTCGCCTTCACTGCCGGAAGATAGCTCGTCCGCTGACACGGTCGCGGCGCAACGGTCTACTTTTGCGAGTCCGATTGAACATTTTTCGCCGCAATTCTGGTGGCATGAAAATTCCTGGTGGCTCGAGCCGATCTATAACGGTAAATATCCGGCTGACGCGCTCGCCGCTCTGGGAAAAGACGCGCCGGACATTGAGTCGGGTGACATGGAAACAATTCATCAGCCGCTGGATTTCTTCGCGGCAAACATTTATGCCGGCTGGCTCGTGCGCGCCAATCCAGAGGGCCAGCCCCAGGCTGTTGCCTTCCCTGCTGGATTCCCCCTGACGGCATTCGGCTGGCAAGTAACCCCGGATGCGATGTACTGGGCGCCCAAATGGCTTTACGAGCGATACAAACTGCCGGTACTGATCACTGAAAACGGCTGCTCGTGCCGCGATTGGGTTTCCTTGGATGGGCAAGTCCATGATCCGCAACGCATTGATTTTACCGCGCGCTATTTGCAGGCGCTGGCCCGCACAATTTCTGAAGGCGTGCCGGTGCTCGGCTATTTGCACTGGTCTCTGCTCGACAATTTTGAATGGCAAGAAGGCTACACGCAGCGATTTGGCATGACCTTTGTGGATTTTCCTACGGAAAAGCGAATTCCGAAGGATTTCGCGCGGTGGTATGCCAAGGTGATCTCCTCTCAGGGTGCATTCGCGCTCCAACCCGCATCTTCCTAAGCAACGCTGTCTTAGCGCGCCACTGAACCACCCGTTCGATTCGCGGTATCCACCGGATGCACGATTCTGCGAAACACGCTGAAGCAATCGTATAGAATTGCCCTCGCGCAATACGCATACAATGCCCGAGTCACCGCTCAGCATCGAATCGGCTTCGAAACGGCCGACTCGAAAAATCCTCGGTCTCGAATGGCCGCGGCAAATGAGCCTGCCCGAACGCAATTCCCTTCTGGCCGGGGGGATCGGTTGGATGCTCGATTCCTTCGACGTAATGCTCTATGCGATGGTGCTCGCGTCACTGATGCGCGACCTCGGCATCAGCAAGGCAGCGGGCGGATTATTAGCATCGCTGACGCTCGTTGCCTCTGCGTTTGGCGGCGTGATTTTCGGTTTCGTCGCCGATCGCGTCGGCCGAACACGCTCACTTTCCACTTCGATTGCGATTTACTCAGTGGCGACCGCAGCGTGCGGACTGGCCAGTTCGATAGCTGTGCTCGCCGTTTTTCGGGTGATTCTCGGATTAGGCATGGGAGGCGAATGGACAGCCGGCGCAGCGCTGGTGGCGGAAACCTGGCCTTCCCAGCACCGCGGAAAAGCGCTGGGGCTGATGCAGTCTACGTGGGCAATCGGCGGAATGCTGGCTGCCGGCGTGGCTTGGGCCATTTTACCGAGGTGGGGATGGCGCGGCGTTTTTTTTGTGGGCGTGTTGCCCGCTCTGGTTGCACTTTGGGTGCAGCGGCGGGTTCCCGAACCGGAGATCTGGAGACACAGAGGAAAACATGGCGTGAATTCACGCACAGTTCCGCAATCGACCCTGTTGCGGAAAGATATTCGCTGGAATGGCGTGCTCGCCACCGCGATGAACGCTTTCAGCATGATCGGCTACTGGGGTCTCTTCACCTGGATTCCGGCCTATTTCTCTCTTCCCGTCTCTCAGGGAGGGCGCGGGTTAACCATCGCGAGAACCTACTCCTGGCTGCTGATTATTGGCGCAGGCCAATGGCTTGGATATACACTCTTCGGTTTTGCGGCGGACGCTTTCGGACGCCGGCGAACGTATTTCTTCTATCTATTCGTCGCGGCCATGCTGACGCCCGTCTATGGACTTGTACACAGCGCTTTCTGGCTGCTTGCGCTCGGTCCTCTGGTCGCATTCTTTGGTACCGGATTTTTCTCCGGCTTCGGCGCAATTGCGTCAGAATTATTCCCCACTGAGATTCGCGCAACTGCGATGGGTTTGAGCTATAACATTGGACGCGGCATTTCCGCTGTGGCGCCGCTGATCATTGGTGCGCTGGCGATTCGCGTGGGGCTGGGACATTCCTTCTTTGTGCTCGGCGCTTCCTTTTTGCTGGCGGCACTGCTGACTTTGCTATTGCCCGAAACAAAGGGAATCGAGCTGAAATGAACGGCTGGAGGACACGATGCATGAACTGACCACTTCGTACGTGAAGGATTCAACTGACCTGCTGCGCTACTACAAAAAACTCGCGGAGCGGGCGATGGAGCAATGTCCTGACGAGAGCCTGTTTGCCACGCTGGACCGGGAATCAAACTCCATCGCGATAATCGTGAAGCACATGGCCGGAAACATGCGTTCACGTTGGATTGATTTTCTGATCAGCGATGGCGAAAAACCGGATCGCAATCGCGATGCGGAATTCGAGGATGCGCCCAAGACTCGGACGGAATTACTGGCTCTGTGGCAAACGGGATGGAAATACGTTTTCGACGCTCTGAATGGATTGTCGGATGGCGATCTTAACAAAACGGTTATGATCCGCGCCGAGGCTCATTCCGTAATGCAGGCAATCAATCGCCAGGTGGCGCATTACGCGAATCACATTGGACAGATTATTTTTCTGGCAAAACATTTTGCGGCGGAGAAGACCGGCAAATGGGATGCGCTGACCGTTCCGCGCGGCCAGTCGAAGCAGTTCACGGCGAACGTCGTTACCGGACGGGCAAGCCAACGATAGCCTGCCGAAAAGTCAGGAACTATTGGCTCTCCTGCCGACAGGCCCAGCAGCCTACAATGAAGCGCGCCTTTGCTCGCGGCGGCGCTCCTCAACCCACCGAAGAAAGCGGCGCAAACGTTTCCGCTCGGTCCACATACAACGGACAAACTTCCCCGGCGTCAGATTTGCGGCGTCTGACCCAAAAAAAGTCTCCATGCGCCAGCGAATGTAGGGACTGGCCCACGGATGCAGCCGGTATCCCTTGGAAATCACCCAGTAATAGCGAATGGCGGTCAGCATTCAGCGCGCGTCATGCGAGATCGCATACGCATGCGCCGCATTTTAGCAGAACGGACACATTCTACCGCCGGTTCATGGGCCGCCGAACGATTCGCTTCGGACGGGGCTGCTGTCCCTACTTCGATGAGGTAATCGAACTCACCTCGATGGTGTCGCCGCTGAGTGTGCCGGTCACTTTTACATTTTCACCTGCAAACGCCCGCGGCTTTTTCTGATCGCTGAGCTGATATACCTTGCCATCCGGCGTAACCAGAACAAATTTGCTGCCATTTTCCACGCACTTCAGGGTGCAATCCTTCGCAGAACCTTCCATCATGTGCGTTGCACCACACATGCTGTCGCTGATAGCGCCGGTGAAGGTTTGCCTCTTAGGGCTGGCGAACGCCAGACTCGCCACCATCATGGCCATTCCGCACAGAGTTCCTGCTCGTTTCATGTTCTCTCTCCTCCAAAGACTTAACTCAATTACGCATTCCGCTCGGATTTGGATTCGCGTTCTCTTCGTTCAAGCGCTTTGTCAGATGGGTACAGTTCTGCAGCCGCGGCATCGAAGAACTGCTGAATGATTTTTCTGGCGGCCGCTTCAATCAGACGGCTGCCGACTGACGCAACAACGCCGCCGACCTGCGCTTCGCCGTCGTAGCGCACTTCAGTTTCTGCTGGGCGATGCGTTGGATGGCGCGGACATTCGTGTAGCGTAATCGTTCCCTGTCCTCTCAGAAAACCGGGGGCGCCGCGGCCCTCCACAGCCATGCGAAAGGATTGTGGCGGACGCTCGTCGCTCACATAAACAGCGCCGTCGAATTTGCCCGAAAAAGCGGCCACGGCCATTTTGAGCGACACTTTGTACCGTCCGGGACCGTCGGGCGTAAGCGATTGCGCGCCCGGAAGGCATTTGGCAAGAAATGCGGGATCCGTGAGCGAGTTCCAAACCTGTTCACGCGAAGCAGGAAGTAAAGCCACGCCCTGCAGTTTCACTTCCGCTTACCCTTTTTTTTCATTCGTTTAGACTTTGCGGCGGTTTTCGTAGGCCGGCTTTCCGTACCTCCGAGTGGTACTATCTCGATGATTTCGGACTCAGCCAGCCGTTTTTCAATCGCAGATATAGCGTTGCGCTCTCTGCGAACATCGGCAGGGCTCAAGCCCACATTCGCTCCGGCGCGCTCGAGCGCAGCCGAAATCGCGCGCTGTGCGAAGACGCTGGCCATAGCGCGCCGATATTCGGCGGAAGCAAAAATGTCGGAGAGAGGCTCGACACCTTGCGCGGCTTTGGCACAGGCAGGAGTCACCTCCTCAAGGCTGGCACTTTTCCCACGCAGGGCTTTTTCGACTGCCGAGGCGCGATAAGCCTTTGAGCCGACGCCGGTCATACCGAGCGCGATTTCTGCAATTTTTCCGCTGGAAATGACAACTCGTGCGGCAGCACCGACGGTTGCAAATCCTGAAGCGGGCTGATGGAATTTTCGATAGGCCTGCCCTTCAGCAGCGCGGAGAGTTGGAACGCGAATTTCAATGAGGATTTCGCCCGGTCGCACTTGCGTCGAAAGTAAATCGACGAAAAATTCTGTCGCAGGTATCGTGCGTTTGCCGGAGGTCGACTGCACCATGATTTCAGCATCGAGCGCGAGAATTGCGGCAGGATAATCGGCTGCGGGATCCGCATGCACGAGGCTGCCTCCAATCGTGCCGCGATTGCGAACCTGCATGTCACCGATTTGTGCCGCAGTTTCCGGCAGCAACGGGCATTTTTCGCGGAGAAGGTCCGAAGCAGCGATTTGCGCGTGAGTGGCCAGTGCGCCGATAGCGATGCGGTCGCCTTCGTCTCGAATGTAATCCACGCCGCGGAGCCGGCCGATGTCAATGACGTAGCGCGGAGAGGCGAGCCGCAGCTTCATCATAGGGAGAAGGCTTTGGCCGCCCGCGAGTATTTTGGCTTCATCACCATGGCGCCCAAGAAGACGCAGGGCCTCGTCAAGGGTCTTTGGGGCTTCGTATTCAAAGGATGCGGGAATCATCGAGCACCCCGGGATTTCGCGGCACCCTTAGAGCCTGGGCCGCTTGTGTTTTGCTGAATGATGCGCCATATCCGCTCGCGTTTGATCGGGAGGTCAACGTGAGTGACGCCGAAAGGCGAAAGCGCGTCCACCACGGCATTGACGATACAGGGCGTGGCGCCGATGGTTCCTGCTTCGCCGACGCCCTTAACACCCATCGGATTCACGGGCGTGGGCGTAACCGTGCGCGCCGTTTCGATGCGCGGAATGTCCGCGGCGCGCGGCAGTGCATAGTCTGTGAGCTCTCCGCTCAGCAACTGACCCTCGGAGTCGTAAACAGCCTCTTCGAATAAAACCTGTCCGACGGATTGAACAATCCCGCCGTGAATTTGACCATCCACCAGAAGCGGATTGATGACGTTTCCGCAATCGTCCACGGCAACATATTTGAGCAATTTAACTTCACCCGTATCGCGATCAATTTCGACTTCACAAATATGCGTGCCGAAAGGAAATGTAAAGTTAGTTGGCTCAAAAAACGTAGTGGCTTCGAGGCCGGGCTCCACTCCCGGAGGAAGCGTTTTGGCCACATAGGCTGCCGTCACCACATCGCTAAAATTGATCGATTTCCTGTCGCCGGTGGAAACAATTTTGCGGTCCAAGAAAGTGAGCCTTGAGGGATCAACTTCCAAAATGTGACCGGCGATTTTTGCCAGCTTGTCGCGGAGCTTTTCCAGAGCTTTGTACATCGCTGTACCGCCGACAGCCGTTGCGCGGCTGCCAAATGTGCCAATGCCGTAGGGAACCTGGTCCGTGTCACCGTGGACTACAAGAATGTCTTCCGGTGTGAGTCCAAGCACATCCGCAGCGATCTGCGCGAAACTGGTTTCCTGACCCTGTCCGTGGGGCGATGACCCGGTGAGCACTTTAACTTTGCCGGTAGGCTCGATGCGCACCGTGCCGCTTTCCCATCCGCCGGCCGGCATAGCGCTCGACGGGCCCATAGCGCAAATCTCCACATAGCTCGAGACGCCGATGCCCACCAGCCGGCCTTTTTTCCGCGCTTCGGTCTGTGCTCTGCGAAGCTTGGCATAGCCGCTTTTTTTCTCGGCAGCCTCCAAACAGCCTTGGTAATTCGCGGTGTCATAAATCAGGCCCGTGGGAGTTGCGTAAGGAAAATCTTTCGGCTTGGGGAAATTCTTGCGGCGAATTTCAAGCGGATCTTTCTTCACTTCCGCGGCCGCGACGTCGACGATGCGCTCGATAAAGTAAGTCGCTTCGGGACGGCCCGCGCCACGGTATGCGTCCGTCGCCATCTTGTTTGTAAGCGCGCCGATTATTTCCACGCGAACGGCCGGAATTTTGTAGCTCCCGCAGAGCATCAGGCCGGTAAGCGTAGGAATTAAAGGCGTAAGAAGCTGATAATATGCACCGAGGTCGGCGATGATTTTGAAGCGCGCGCCGAGAATGGTCCCGTCCCGTTTCATCCCCAGTTCGCCGTAACAGATGTAATCGCGCCCGTGAATCGTAGCTTGAAAATTCTCGCGGCGGGATTCCACCCATTTCACCGGCTTGCCGGTATGAATGGCTAAATAGGAACACAGAGCCTCTTCAGCGTAAACGTTGAGCTTGCTGCCAAAACCGCCTCCGACTTCGGGTGCGATCAAGTGTACGGAATTCTCGTTTATGCCGAGCATTGCGCCGATTTGTGTGCGCGCCAGATGCGGAATCTGCGTCGAAGTCCAGACTCTCAGCTTCGGCTCTCCCGGGTCATAATCGGCCACGATCCCCCGGCATTCCATAGGCACAGGAATCAGACGCTGGTTCGCCATACGTTGCCTAACGATCTTGTCCGCATTTTTAAATGCACCGGCGAGATCTCCGCCCTCCAATTCCCAGCGATACGCCACATTGTCTTCAAAATCGTCGTAAATTTTCGGTGCGCCCTTTGCGATGGCTTTTTCGGGGTCGACAACCGCGGGAAGCGAATCGTATTCCACTTCGACCAGATCGACTGCATCCCGTGCTGAATATCGATCCGTGGCTGCAATAACCGCGACAGGCTCACCTACGAAACGCACCTTGTCCGAAGCCAAGGGTAAACGCAATGCGGCCTTCATGTCCGGTATCTGCGCAGCGCAGGGAATTGGACCAATTTTGCCGCTGAGATCTTCGCTGGTGAGGACAGCAACTACTCCTGGCGCGGATTTTGCTTTGGAACCCTCTATCGAGCGAATCTTCGCGTGGGCGTAGGGGCTGCGAACCACAGCCATGTAAAGCATCCCCGGAAGCCGAATGTCATCCACATAGTGCGCCAGGCCCTGAATGAGGCGCGGATCTTCCTTTCGCTTCATGGGCTTTCCGATATATTTTGCCGCCGTAGCCATTGTTCGTTCTCCCTGCCGCAGCCTGACGCGGCTGGCGCCTTCCTGCGTCAACGCGCTCTGACGGAAGCCATTTTTTTCGCGGCGTGCTGCACTGCATCCACAATGTGCTGATATCCGGTGCAGCGGCAGAGGTTTCCGCTGATCGCATGACGAATTTCAGTTTCGCTGGGATTGGGGTTCTCACCCAAAAATGCAGCGGCTGCAAGAATCATCCCCGGCGTGCAGAATCCGCATTGCAGTCCGTGCTTTTCCCAAAAAGCCTCCTGAACCGGGTGCAAACCGCACACGCATCCAGCGTCGCCTTTCGAACCAGCCGAATCCTCCGTTGCAGCGAGACCCTCAATCGTCGTGATTTCTGCGCCGTTAGCCTGCACAGCCAGCATGGTGCAGGACTTCACCGCCTTTCCATCCAAAAGCACGGTGCAAGCGCCGCAAACGCTTGTCTCACAACCAATGTGCGTGCCGGTAAGTCCGAGCGTGTCGCGCAAATAGTGCACCAGCAGGAGCCTTGGCTCAACGGCGCTTTCCCGGTCTTTACCGTTGACTCGAACTCGGATTCGCGTTGCTTCAACAGCCATGGGGCCTCCCCGCAGAAACGACGACGTTCGCGCTAGGGAATGGAACGTTACTCCCCGGCCGGGAAATTTTCAAGACTCAGTTCTCGCATGCAGTGGCCGAATCTCTTTCCAATAGTGTTCTGAATCAAATCCTCTTCCTTGCGCATCTTATTCGCGGAACAAACTTGTTAGAAAGGGAAGCTAAATGGAAAGGACTCTGACCATACTGGGAATCGCCGGAAGCTTGCGAAGAGAATCATATAATCGCGGTGTATTGCGGGCTGCTCAGGATCTTGTGCCCGAAGACGCCAGGATTGAGATTTTCGATTTGGCAGGCATTCCGCCATTCAACCAGGATGAAGAAAAGAATCCTCCCGTGCGAGTAACCGAGCTGAAGGAGCGCGTGCGCGCAGCGGACGCAATTCTTTTCTCCACCCCTGAATACAACTATTCGGTTCCCGGAGTGCTGAAGAACGCGATTGATTGGGCCTCACGTCCCTATGGAGACAGCGCTTGGAATGAAAAGCCCGTCGCAGTCATGGGCGCGTCCGTGAGTGTGCTCGGCACGGCCCGTGCGCAATATCATCTGCGCCAAACATTCATTTTCTTGAACATGCATCCGATAAATGGCCCCGAAGTGATGATCTCAAATGCCTCCGAACGCTTTGACGAACATGGAAAGTTGAAAGATCCAAAGAGCCGGGAGCTAATACGAAGGATGTTGCAGAATCTAATCCAGTGGACGCGCCGACTCGAGGCAGGGAAAAACTAGCGCACGCTAGCATCGGGCGGTTGGTGGGCAATGCGTTGATAGGGGCCAAGATGCGCGGAACTATGCTCCGGCTTTGTTCGCCTCTTCCATGATTTTCACACTCGAGCTTGTCCCAATCCGCGTAGCGCCCGCAGCGACCATTTTCCTGAAATCCTCATAACTGCGGATTCCACCGGACGCTTTCACGCCCATTTTCGGCCCTACGGTGGCCCGCATCAAAGCCACATCCTCAACCGTTGCGCCGCTCACGCCGAACCCGGTCGAAGTTTTGACGTAATCCGCGCCTGCCTGCTTCGCCAACGTGCACGCGCGCACCTTCTCTTCATCCGTGAGCAGCGCGTTCTCCAGAATCACTTTGCAAATGCCATTCGCTCGATGGCAAGCCTCAACTACATCTTGTATATCGGCGCGAACCAGGCCCTCGTCGCCTGACTTGAGCGCGCCAACGTTCATCACCATGTCAATCTCGAGCGCGCCTGCGTCGAGAGCCTGTCGGGCCTCGAAGACTTTCTCCGCGGTCGTCGTGGCGCCCAACGGGAAACCCGCAACGGTACAAACCTTCACTTTTGAGCCTCGTGTGGAATGCATCGCAAGCGGCACGTAGCAGGGATTCACACAAGCCGATGCAAACCCGAAATCCACGGCTTCTTCACACAGTTTGCTAATTTGCGCAGCGGTTGCCTCCGGTCTTAACAGCGTATGATCGATCAGCGATGCAATCCTCTTCCGGTCCATGCGAACTCGCTTTAAATTCCTTCGACGTGCGACTTCAGCACGCACACATCCTTCAAATTTCTATAACGCTCACCATAATCTAACCCGTAGCCGACCACAAACTCATTCGAAATCTTGAATCCCACATAGTCACCCTGAATGTTTTTGATCCGGCGCGAAGGCTTGTCCAGAAGCGCGGCAATCCTCAAAGTTTTTGGCCGGCGCTCGCGAAGAATCCTGCACAAATAGCTCACCGTCAGGCCGGTATCGAGGATATCCTCGACTAGAATCACGTTCAGACCGGCAATGCTTGTATCCAAATCCTTGTTGAGGCGCACTTGACCGGAAGATTCCTTGCTTTTCCCATAGCTGGAAACAGCCATAAAATCGATGGAGACGTCCAGCTTAATCTCGCGAATCAGATCAGACAGAAAAATGCACGCGCCTTTGAGAACACCAATCAGATGAACCCGTTCACCGGGAAAATCACGGGCGATTTCATTTGCCATCTGGGAAATCCGCCGCTGAATGGCGCGATGGCGCACGAGGACTTTCAATTCTGAACCGTTGCTTCCTTTCTTCCCCTGCTGCGTCCTCATAGAACCCTTGTTTTGTGTTCGCATGGCTCGCTAATTTATCTCAAGCGTCATTCGATAACAACGCGACTCCGCCCGTTCCCACGGTGTACACGATTTGCCGAATTGCGCCGGCGTGACTCCCAAAGAATTTTGACCAATGCGAATGGTGCCACCCAACCCATATAGCGGCGCTGTCGCTTAACTGGAAAGACGCGGCCATCGCATCAAGCGCGTATTGCGAATATAATCCCGCCGACGAAGGGAGCCAAACGTGAGGCGAGATCTGCTGGCAGCGATTTTGTCGGGATGCGTTGGCGTAAGCGCCGTGGGTGCGACGATAGGTTTCGGCCAAAGTCGCACACACATGCGGCCAAAAGCCCCACCCACGTTCTCCAGGGCGCAAGCGCGGGCTGCCATTGCATCCTCTCAGACCATCGGCCCCGCCGGAATCAACGAGCTAAAGACGGTGAACATCGGCGGGATCCCCCAATGGATCAGCGTCCGCGGTAGCAATCGTGCCAATCCTATCCTTCTCTTCCTACACGGCGGCCCGGGATCACCGATGATGCCCGAGAGCTGGACGTTTCAGCGACCCTGGGAAGACTTCTTCACGGTGGTGCAGTGGGATCAGCGCGGAGCTGGAAAAACGTTTTCAGCGGCCGGCCGACGGCCGGACAAATCGATGACCATTGGCGAAATGGAATCGGACACAGAGCAGCTGATCACGTTTCTGCGAAAAACCTATAACAAAAGAAAAATTTTTCTCCTGGGGCACTCGTGGGGAAGCATCCTGGGAGTAATGGTGGCGCAGCGCCACCCGGAGTGGCTGTACGCGTATGTTGGTGTGGGACAGGTAGTCAACGGCCAGGAGAATGAAATTGTGGGTTATCGGGAGACGCTGGCGGAGGCTGAGAAGACCGGAAATCAAAAAGCGATCCGCGCGTTAAAGGCCTTGGCGCCCTATCCCAATCCGGATGGACTCACACCGATGTCGAAGGTCCTGCAGGAACGGAAGTGGGATGTCGTGCTGGGCGGAATGGTTTACGGGCAGACACGGAATGATGTGTCAGGGATTTGGGCCTTAAGCCCGCAATATACGGATTATGACGACGTCTCCGCTAGGCTTGGCGAGATAAGCTCGGTCGAGATTTTGCTACCGCAAATGGAGAAAGTGAATTTCAATAATGTAACGAGATTCAAATGTCCGGTATTCATTTTTGCTGGGGCGCAGGACCGTACGACACCCGAGGTTCTGGCGCATCAGTATTACGAACGAATTCAAGCGCCGGAGAAAAAGTTTTTTGAAATTCCACGCGCGGCACACTACGTGGTTACGGAAGCTCAAGGGCAGGTTCTGATGGACATGGTAGATTATGTATGGCCGCTAGCGCGAAAGCAGTAGCTTCCACTTTATCCGCTGTCTTCTTTTTGCGAATTACAAAGCGCCGCTAAAAACGCGTCGAAGCCGGCGCCTGCATCTGGTATTCGTGCGGCGGCCGCGCATGCAGCAGGTACCGTACGAAATAATCCCAGCGACGGCGCGTCATGTAAGGAGTGTCGGCGCCATAGCCATGGCGCTCATTCGGAAAAACGATTAAGTCAAAATTCTTGTTGGCCCTGATCAGCGCATTGATGAGCAGTAGCGTATTATACGGCGGAACATTGTCATCCACAGTCCCAAACGCAAGAAGTAGGTGCCCCTTCAGATTTTTGGCAATGAGCTCATTGGCCTGATTGTCATAATTTGTGGTCCCGTTCGGGTAGCGGACCAGAAGGCCCTGCCATTTTTCTCCCCAGTCATCTTCGTATACGCGATTGTCATGATTGCCCGATTCCGAGACTCCTACCTTGAAAAAATCCGGGTAACGAAACATAGCGTCGGCTGTGGCGTAGCCTCCGCCGGAATGGCCGTAGATGCCTGCGCGGCTCAGATCAATCCAGGGATACCGCGCGGCGAGCTGCTTCATGCCCGCAATCTGATCCGGAAGCGTGTTATCTCCCATGTCTCCATAATATGCCGCGTGAAATTTGTGTGACCGCCAGGGCGTCCCCATGCCATCCAGTTCGATAACGACGAAGCCCAATTCCGCCAGCGACTGGCAATCATAGCGCGCCGCTTCGAAACTTCGTGTGCCGACGCTGCCCGTTTGCGGACCGGGATAAATATGGTTAATGATTGGATATTTTTTATGTGGATCGAAATTCGTGGGTCTGAACATCAGTCCGTAAAGATTCGTGATGCCGTCGCGCGCTTTTACTGTGAATGGAATCGGAGGCTTCCATCCCATGGCAACAAGTCGTGAAATGTCCGCCTTTGAAACTGTCGAAACCAGCTTGCCGGCTGCGCTGCGCAAGACCGCAACCGGAGGGAGAACGGGGGTTGAATAGCTGTCCACAAAATAATGCCCGCCCGGCGAAACCGTGATCTGATGATTGGCATCCTCGGGCGTGAGCAGCGTGAGGCCTTTGCCGTCGAAGCCAATGCGATAAAACTGAATGTAGTACGGGTTGACCCCCTTTTGCTTGCCCACAGCGGTGAAATAAATCAGGCGATCCTTTTCATCCACGTGAAGAACCTGGGCAACATCGCCGTGTCCGGTCGTGATTTGATGTTCGAGCTGCCCGGTTTCCAGATTGTAAAGATAGAGCTGGCCCCAGTTGCTCCGTTCGGAATACCAGATCACTTCGTTCGATTGCGGAAGATAACGCCAGTCCACGGCATTAATGCCGGATTCGTAAAATGTGGGGGTGCTTTCCGAAAAAACGGTGCGCACGTTGCCTGTCGCCGCGTTGGCTATACGAAAATACTCATGGTGATGCCCGCGTGACGTCGAAACAAATGCGACGTGCGTGGAGTCCGGGCTCCACTGCACATCGGACCACACCCCAGGCGTGCACGCAATATCGTCGCACAGTGTTGACCGATGCTGGTCGGGCGGCATCTGGAAGCGAATGACCCGCGGAGGATTCGTCTTCAAATCAATCACCACGCGCTGAATCGTCGTCACCACGCGGTCACCCGGAAGCGGATATTTCCATTTCTCCAGGATCGGATGTCCCACCTCCGTCCGCACCAGATACATGTCTCCATCGCCGCGCTGGTCCTGCTGATAGGTAGCGATTTTTGTGGAATCCGGCGACCAGGCGACGATAGGACGGTCGCTGTGAATCCATCCGGCGTTATCCGTGGCATAGCCGAAGTTCTTCACCCCATCCGTGGTAAGCTGCGTCTCCTTCCCTGTGGCGAGATTGCGAAGCCACAAATTGTAATCGCGTATGAACACCACCTCTTTTCCGTCCGGAGACAGCGATTCGTTGTGCGCAAGGGCATCACGAAAAGCGGCGGCATGATTTTCCTCAGCGAGCAGGCGCGCGTCGTCCTTGGAAACAAAGCAGCGGACAGGTAGGGGTTCCAGAGTGCATTCAAAATGCTTCCCTTTTACATCGACAAAAATCGAATGTTCACCGCGCGCGAAAACAAACGTGGAGAACGGCAGATGATTTGCATCATAGTGCGCGCCGATGGCGGCGGAAAGTGCAGCCGCGACCGCGGCATGGTCGAACGCCGGCTGGCGCTCGCCGGTTGCCGCGTTGACTATCATAAATTCGCTCCCCGCGACGCTCGTCGCTCGATACCAAAAGCGATGGTTCGGCAGCCACGTCGGGCGCACCGTCCCGTAGACAAGGCGGTCCACCTTGTACGGCATGAATTTCTCCGCACGCGCATAATCGGCATCCGTCAGCACTCTCCTCGCATGCGGCGACGTTTGCGAGCCGCTTTGGGAACGTCCGCGAGCGCGTGACGTAAAGCAGCAAACCAGGCTCAAAGTGAAAACCATTACCATTGCAGCCATGCGCCTAAAATGTACCGATGACATTCTGCCCCTCCGATGCGCGCGGAAAACGAACAATGAAATACAAACCGAGCATTGCAAGTGCGGAAGTATGGCACTAATCGCAGAGCGGGACAATTATCGCGTGCCGATTATCGCTCCGTGGCGCAAGCCAAGTTCCACTAAGCCGGTTCTTTCTTCTGCCACAAGCGTGCCGGATCCCGGAACCAGTGCCTCGGTCTCGCGCCAGAGTGACTGGCTCTGGAGTTGCGCCAGTCCTCTTCTGTGGGCGCGGTGGCCAGCCGCACCCAGTATCCGACGCCGCGCCATCCGGGAACCATGGCGATCCGGTAGCGTGAGCGCGCTATCACGCCTGCAGGGAAATCGCCGCCCTGAAGCAGGGATTTCGAAATCGTAGCCGCAGTACGAAGCGCCATGCAATCCCCCGCGACGCCCTCGCGAATCTCCGGCGGAATCTGCACGCTGAAGAGTGAATCTGCAAGCGCAAGCGCCAGACGAATCATACGAGCTGCGTCATATTCCTGCGCAAACGCCAACAGCTCCTGCCAATCGGCGGCTTGCAGCTCTTTTGCAACTGCGCAAATATCGGACGCCCAAATCAAGCGTGACCAGAAATCCTTCGCACCATGGACGCAAAGCATCAGCAGATTGTCCGCAAGTGAAAACGTCGCGATTTCTCTTCCGTTGATGCAAATCAGCACTGAGCGCTTCGCCATCTCGTTCATTCGCGGCCGCCGCGGAAAATGACGCAGAGTGAATTCTGTGTGAAACTCCACAAGTGCCTGATGTGTTTTGTGAACGAACGCGTATTCGCCCGGAATTTGGCGTCCCCGCGCCACAAAGCTTTCGCCAGAGAGCTTTGACTCGTAACCGAGCGCAGTCATCACTTCAGAGATTTGCGGCATGAATTTCTGCTCGACAACCATATCCACGTCCGCGAAGCCGCGCAGCAACGGACCTCCATAGGCCAGTTGCGCAAGAGTCGGGCCCTTGTAGGACATTATGGGAATTTTTCTTCGAACAAGCGCTTCGTTGATGCGGAACAGCTCGCTCATTAGCAAAAGAGACCGCATCGAATGCCGGCGATTCTCTTCCCGAAGACGCGTTGCAACATCTGCCGGAATGCAAATTTCGTCGCCAGCTATCCGTTCGCAACACAGCGGCAGAATCCCGTGAGCGCTTGCGGTTGCGATGAGCAGCGGCCAATCGATTGGCGCATGGAGCAGTTGCGCAAGTCGCTGCCGGCGCACTTCGTTCGCGCTCCCGCCGCAACAGAGCAGCACTTCCATTTCAGGATTGATCGGCGAAGGCGGCACGCGCTTTCCGTTTTGGTCAAGATTCCACAAGCGCAGGAATGTTATCTGAAAAACCCACGCGCTGGCACATTCTTGTTTTTGTGGAGTGGAGCAGGAGTATTTCTGCCGCGCAACGCAACAGGCACTATGCAGCGATGGTCGCAGGCTGCGGCGCCGGCGAAGTCATTTGAATTCGGCGGAGGCGCGCGCGAAAACCACTCGGATCAATCCCTGCGCTCATGCAGACTGCAAAGAAATCCTTTTGGTCACGAAACAGGAAGTGCTCTGCGTCGTGTCGCGCATTGATGCGGTCCCCCTGCCAGTCTTCAAGAGCCTGGGCCAGAACGGCCACCCAGAGCTTTTGCTCCGCGATGGGATTTTCCGTTTCATCCGCGCGCAGAATCGTTTGACGACCACTGATTGTCTCCATCTCTATCCCTCGCCCCTTCGAATCTGAATCTTTTTGCCATGCGATGGAATGCACGCGGTTGGCCACACCGGCGTCTCGCCGAAGCCCGGCCTAAAATCATCCAGCACAAGGATATAGATGGAACGAGACACAAACCGCAAACGCTCGAAGCAAAGGCGCCGTGTTTCTCGCACGAACACACCCGGACTGCTGTTCCATGCTGAAACCCCGCAAACCAATGAATCATCGCCGATTACACTCGCGCCAGAGCTTGCGCCAAATCAGCCTTCAGATCCTCAATATCCTCGATTCCAGCCGAAAGGCGCACGAGGTTTTCCGTGATGCCGAGGCGTTCGCGTTCTTTCGGTGAAAGGTCGCGATGCGAGGAAATCGCCGGATAGAGAACCAGACTCTGCACGTCACCCAGAGATGTAGCTTTCAAGAACAATTCCAGGGAATCCACGAAACGAAAAATGTCGTCGCGAAGCGCGTCTCGAATTCTTATGGAGAGCACGCCTCCCGCCCCCTTGCCACCGAAAAGATCCTTCACCAAAGAATGGTCAGGATGCGATGGAAGCCCCGGATACAAAACCTGTTGCACGCGTGCATGGGCGGCGAGAAATTCCGCAAGTGCCTGCGCGTTTTCGCAATGCCTCGCGAAACGAAGAGGAAGAGTTTTCAATCCGCGGAGCGTCAGCCAGGATTCGAAAGGGCCAAGGACCGCTCCGACCAGGCGGGAAAACGAGTGCGTTTCCGTGGCGAACTCTTCGCGCGCCACCAGAATGCCGCCGGTCAAATCACCATGCCCGCCGAAATATTTTGTCGCGCTGTGCACAACAAAATCGGCGCCGTGCTGCAGTGGCTGGAGCAAGATGGGCGTGGCGAAAGTATTGTCCACAACCACCCGCGCCCGATGCGCGTGAGCTTCCCTTGCGAGCGCCGGCAAATCGGGGATGCGGAGAAGCGGGTTTGTGAGGCTCTCAATGAGCAGCACGTTCGGTTTCCATGCCCAGAGTTCTTCGCGCCCCGCCGTAGTGAAAACATCAACAAACCGAATTTCAGCGCCCCAGCGTGCGGCTACTTCCAGAAGAAACTTCGTCGTCACGCCATACAGATCCCTCGAGGCGGCGATTTTGCTGCCATTTTCAACACCTCCGGCGAGCAGCGCGAGCATTATGGCGGACATTCCGGAGGCCAGCCCGACCGCAACACTCCCCTCCGGAGCAGCTTCCAGCGAGAGAACCGCTTCCTCAAGCGCGGCGTTTGTCGGATTGGCATGACGCGAATACGTGAATCCCGCGCGCTCTCCGGCGCTGATCGCATCGATTTCCGCAAGATGCTCGCAGAGAAAAGTGGAGCTGCTGTAGATCGGTGTCGACATCGGAATGAAGTCCCCGCCGCGCTGTCGTTCACCGGCGTGAATGGCGCGTGTCGCAAATCGTTTGGAGCGAAGGTCGCGAATCAACGAAATCCTCCCGCATCAAGCAGAAATGGACATGCTAATGGCGGGAACGGCGGAAAGCAAACAGCGCAACGCAAACCATAGTGCCCCGCTCTAATTCTCGAGCGGCTGTTCGAGAGCTTCGCGGATCTTCAGCGCGAGCGAATTCAGTGTGAAGGGTTTTTGCAAGAGGGCCATGCCTCGCCCCAGAATCCCGTGATGCACAATCGCTTCATCAGTGTAACCCGACATATACAGCACACGGATGCCGGACCTCAATTGCCGCATTTGCTCCGCAAGCTGACGTCCGCTGAGGCCGGCCATGACCACGTCGGTAAAAAGTAAATCGATGCGCCCGGGGTGCGAGCGCGCGATGCGAAGCGCGTCTTCCGCATTTTGCGCTTCGAGCACTTCATAACCCGCTTCCGTGAGATATTCGCGGGCAAGCTCGCGAACGCCTTTTTCATCCTCGACCAGCAAAATCGTTTCGCTGCCCCATTGCACGCGATCGCGTGCAGGTTTCTGTGAGAGCGTCTGCGCTTCAGCTTCTACGCGCGGAAGATAAATTTTGAACGCAGCGCCTTTACCGGGCTCACTGTAAACCCAGATGTAGCCGCCGCTCTGCTTGACGATACCGTAAACCGTAGCCAGCCCGAGGCCGGTGCCTTTCCCCTTTTCCTTTGTGGTGAAAAACGGCTCAAAGATGTGCGCTTGGGTAGCGGCATCCATCCCTGTACCTGTATCGCTCACCGCCAGCATGACGTACTGCCCGGGATCAACAACAGTCGTCCGCGAGTAGCTGCTATCGAGCTCGGCGTTTGCAGTCTCGATGGTCAGTTTTCCCCCGTCGGGCATAGCGTCCCGTGAGTTCACTGCGAGATTCAGTATTACCTGCTCAATCTGGCTTCGGTCGGCGCGAACACGCCACAGATCCGGAGCATTCTTTGTAACCAACTCGATATCTTCGCCGATCAGCCTTCGCAGCATCTTCTCCATTTCCGCAACCACATCCTGAATATTCAAGACCTGCGGCGCCAGGATTTGCTTCCGACTGAACGCCAGCAATTGCCGCGTCAGGCCGGCTGCTTTCTGCGTCGCATCGTGAATCTGCTCCGCATTGCGGCGCAACGGATGCTCGCCACCGAGTTTGTCGAGCAGAAGTTCGCTATAACCCTGAATGACCATAAGAAGATTGTTAAAATCATGCGCAATGCCGCCGGCGAGTCGGCCGACGGCTTCCATTTTTTGGGCCTGCCGCAGTTGTGCCTCCAATTGTTTACGGTCGGTGATATCGAACGCCATGCTAATGACACCGGTAATCGCACCCGACGCATCGTGGATCGGCTCTGCATGACAGGCGTAAGATCCGCCGCCCCATTCCGAGTGAAAGGTAACCGATTCGCCCTGCAAAGCGCGGCGATGGGCGGCGATTGAAGGAAACGTGCGGTCGTCCGTCTGAAAATATTCGTAGAGCGAAAGTCCCACAACCTCATTCGGCTTCAGCCCGAGGCGCGCAAGTCCCGCACCCAGCGAAGAGGTGAATCGAAGTTCCCTATCGGTAGTCCACACAATCGCAGGCAGTTGTTCAATCAGCACGCGGAGTCGCGCCTCGCTTTCGCGTAATGCTGTTTCGGCGCGCTTGCGCTCAATGGCTAGAGCAATCTGTCCGCCCACAGAGCTTAAAAATTCCAGATCCTGCTGCGTGTACGCATTGGCCTTTTCGTAGTGCTGCACCGCCAGAACTCCAATCGTCGCCGACGGCGTGCGCAATGGGACTCCAAGCCACGAAGGTGAGGGCGTCCCGACCAGCTCGACTTCGCCCTTCTCGGCCAGCTCATCAAAAACTTCCTGCGGGATGAGCATGGCTTCGCCCTTGCGAAACACATAGCTTGTGCAGCTTCGATCCAAAGTTTGCGGAGGAAACGCCGCATCGTATTTGTCCGCAAAGAATGGAAATGTAAACAGACAAGAGACAGGATCGTAGAGCGCCACGAAACAATTGTCGGCGTACAGAACCCGTCCCAGCGAGTGATGGATGCGATGGAGCAGCTCATCGAGATTGTCGGTGATATTCGCAGCGTGGATAATCTCAAACGACACTTGCCTTTCCGCTTCGGCTCGCTTGCGTGCTGTGATGTCTTCGAGGGTACCCTCGTAATACGCAATCCGCCCGATGACATTTCTCACAGCCCGCGACGTCTCGGAGACCCAGATCCGCGTCCCATCCTTGCGCAATACTTCGGTTTCGAAACCCTCCACTACCCCAAACTTCTCCATGTCTTGCTTAAATCGATCCCTATGCGAGACCGCGGTGTACATTTGCAAGCCAATATCGTCTATAGATTGAATCATTTCGTCAGCAGAGGCATAACCGAACATTCGGGCCATGGCGGGATTCACGCTGATAAAGCGCCCATCGGGCGTCGACTGGTAGATTCCCTCCAGCGCATTTTCAAAAATGCTGCGAAATCGCTCTTCCGCCTGTTTCTGCGCCTTTTCGGCTCGCTGCCGATCCGTAATATCGCGAAAGGTGACCACCGCGCCCACGATTTCTTCACCTTCACGAATCGCCGTGGAGATAAATTCAACCGGAAAACTCGAACCATCCTTGCGCCAGAAGAGGTCGCCGGTCCCGTGCCGCGTTACTCCATCCCGCAAAACGGCCAGCACCGGACAATCGCCTTCCCCATACGCAACACCTTCCGCGGTCGTATGGTGCCAAACAACATGACCGTTTCGGCCAATAATCTCTTCCGCCTCGTATCCCAGCATTCGCGCCGAAGCGCGATTCACAAACGTCAGTGTTCCCGTCGCGTCCAGCCCGAAAATGCCGTCGCCGGCCGAGTTCAGAATCATGTTTGTCTGCCGGCTCAGTTTCAGCAGCGCTTGTTCGGCTTCGTGGCTCTCGGTGACATCCAGCATGAACCCGTGCATTAAAACTCGCTCGCCTTGTTTCACAAGAACAGCCCGGTCGCGGAAGTGCGCCAGCCGGCCGTCCCGTGTGAACATGCGATACTCGGCTTCGAAATTCGCGCTGTGCTTCAGACTGTGCTCCTCCGCTTGCATTACGCGAAAGCGGTCATCCGGATGCATTTGCCGCAGCCACAAACCTTTCGTATTCATCCATTCGTTCTGAGAAAAGCCAAGCAGCGAATGGATCTGCGGGCTCACGTATTCCCATTGGCCCGCTACGCCGAATTCGGCGATATAGGTAATGGCTGGAAGTTGCTCTACAAGTTGACGATACAGGCGATCAGGCGTTTCAATTTCAGGAAGAGCGAGCGATAACTGCGATGCAGAGAGCTGCCTTGTCAGATGTGCTGGTTTCTGTGATCCGTTTCGCGCCGAACCGTTCTGATTCCCTTTTCCGTTCGCGCCGTTGGCGCCATTTCCGGGCCTGATATCCGGAGCGTTACGGATCCCATTCCCGCCCTTCAAAGAGCGGGGCGACTTGCGTCGGTTTGGACGCGTTTCAGTCTTGGCTGGCATCCGCTTTCAACCACTTTCGTTCCGTCGCGCAGGCGCACGTAACCGCGCAATACGATCCGCTCTCCGCGCACACAATCCGCCCTGCGATTTTCACGTCTGATAGATTCTGGCTTCGATGCAACTCCACGCGCTACAAACATTTAGCAGCTAGTCAGCCAGACCAGCAATAGTACCTAAGTACCAGCGAAGCCCTAAGTGACAATAATCTTCCTTGCTGCCCAACTATTGCTGGCGCGGAATAGCCTCAGGAATGGCTTCGCCATCTTTGCGCGGATCCGAAGCGCCAAAATTCACGCCGGTAGCAAAATTCCGCTCGACCGCCTGGCCACCCCCCATCGCAGACGAATAGTCGCCTCGCAGCCGAATCTGATGTCCGCGTGCGGCAAGCGCCGCGCGAACGTTGGCGGGAATGCGATCCTCCATGTCCACATCACAGCCGCCAAAGCTATATTTATCAAAGCGTGGCGCTTCAAGGGCAGCCTGAATATTCATGCCGAAATCCACTATGTTGGATACAAATTGCGCGTGCGCTTGCGCCTGATTGAACCCGCCCATGATGCCAAAGGCTATGCGAATGTCGCCTTTGCTCATAAACCCGGGAATAATCGTGTGCAGCGGCCGCTTGTGGCCGGCCAGCTCGTCCGGCGACCCCGGCTGAAGATTGAAGAGCGCCCCGCGATCCTGAAGAACGAAGCCTGTGCCTGGAACCACCAGCCGCGAGCCAAATTCCTCGAAATTGCTCTGAATCAGCGAAACCATATTGCCTTGCGCGTCTACCGCGGTCATGTACGTGGTGTCACCCGCGGGCGGGGGATTCCCCGCGGCAACATTGCAATTTGCTTTCGACATGTCGATAAGCCGTGCCCGCTCGCGCGCGTATTGGTCCGAGAGCAACCCGGCAATCGGAATTTTGCTGAAGCGCGGATCGCCGATGTACTTCAGCAAATCCGCATAAGCGAGTTTCTTCGCTTCAATCATCACGTGAAGCGCATCCGCGGAATTGTGCCCGTACTCCGCGAGGGGAAACTGCTGCATAATATTGAGCATTTCGAGCGCAGCGATTCCCTGCCCGTTCGGCGGCATCTCGTAAACCGTCCAGCCGTGATATTGCGTCGAAAGCGGTGTCACCCACTGCGCCGCATAGTCCGCCAGATCCTCCGCAGTCATCGTGCCGCCCTGGCTCTGCGAAAACGCGACAATTTTTCGAGCCAGTTCGCCCTTATAAAACGCATCCCGTCCTCCCGCGGCAACCAATTGCAGCGACTGTGCGAGATCCTCGTTGCGGAAAATCTGCCCGACTTTTGGGGGCAGCCCGTTGATCAAATACACCCGCGCCGTTTCCGGATTTTGTCTCAGGAATTTTGCCGCCGCAGCCCAGTACATCGCGTCCCATTCGGGAACCGGAAAACCTTCTTGCGCATACCGAATTGCCGACGCCATGTCCTGCTGCAGCGTCAGCTTCCCAAAGCGCGAGAGCAGCTTGCTCCACCCATCCACCACGCCGGGAACCGTCACCGAATTAATCCCGTACGCGGGCATTTTTGTAATCCCCTTGCTCTTCAAAAATTCCGGGGTCAGCGCCTTCGGCGACCACCCGCTGGCGTTCAGGCCGTACAGCTGGCCCGTTTTTGCATCGTAAACAATGGCAAAGAGGTCTCCCCCCAGCCCGTTCATCATCGGCTCGACCACGCCCATTGTCGAATTCGCCGCGATGATTGCATCCACTGCATTGCCGCCGCGCGCCAGAATTTGCGCTCCCGCCTGCGCGGCCAGCGGACTTTCCGCGGCAACAATGCCATACCGCGTGATAACCATGGATCGTCCTTGCGAACGGGAAAGCGCCTGAAGTTTTGCGGGAGCCAAAACAACAGCGACCACGATTGCCGCCGCAAAAAGCAGAAAACAAGCAGAAATAATTCCTCGTCTCATGATTGCAACTCCTGCCAATCGTGGGTTGTCGCCGAGGCGGCGGCTCCCATTGAACCGCGCTACGAAAAAGCGCCTAAGCGTACCTTCACCGATGCATTCTGTCCAGCAGACTCATCGGCCCTGGAATCTCAGTTTTACGTTCATTTTCAACGATTGATTCTTCGGATGCCCTTATCGCTGCCGGAAATTCATCACTACATGCCTCTTTGGCCGGAGCGCATCTCTTCGTTAGAATAGCTGTGCACCTCGAGGAGAAAGAAACTGGGAACGATTAACGACGTCAATCGAGGCGCAGAGCGCGTGCCGCACTCTGCGCTGAGCGTAGCGGAGGTTGAACTGCTCGTCCGTGGAGAGCATCCCGACGTGTTTTCCGTTCTCGGCCCGCATCTCGCCGGCGCGCCGCACGAGCCCGGCATCTTTGTGAGAGTTTTCGAACCCAACGCAGCCCGCGTGACCCTCCTCTGGGGAAAAGACTCAGCAGAGCACCCTGCCCAGCGCCTTCATGAGGACGGCCTTTTCGAGGCATTTGTCCCCCTCGCAAACCCGCCTGGCGGCGCCGCGGAAATTCCCCCAACCTCTTACCGCCTTCGAATCACCGAAGCATCTGACACAGCCTCCGAACGTTACGACCCCTTTGCCTTCCCTCCGCTGCTGACCGATTACGACCTCTATCTGCTCGGCGAAGGCACTCATCTGCAAAATTACGAAAAACTTGGCGCGCATCTGCGCGAGATTTCCGGCGTCAGCGGCGTGCACTTTGCCGTTTGGGCGCCCAACGCGCGGCGCGTCAGCGTGGTCGGCGATTTCAATGGCTGGGACGGGCGCATTCACGCCATGCGTGCCCGGCCGGGCGGCATCTGGGAAATTTTTATCCCCGGCCTGCGCGAAGGCTGCTTTTATAAATTCGAGGTTTTCTCGCGCACCGGCGAAATGATGACCCTTAAAGCAGACCCTTACGGTTTCGCCGCGGAGTTACGGCCACGGTCCAGCTCCGTCGTCGCGAATCTCGACCGTTACCGGTGGAACGACCAGACTTGGATGAGCAATCGCGCGAGCTTCGATTGGCAGCACGCCCCAATTTCCATTTACGAGCTGCATCTCGGCTCCTGGAAACGCGACCCGGAAGGCCGCTGGCTCACTTACTCGGAACTGGCGGACCAACTCATTCCTTATGTCAAGCAGATCGGCTATACCCATATCGAATTGCTGCCGGTGATGGAGCATCCGCTCGACGCCTCCTGGGGATATCAGACCATCGGCTACTTCGCGGTAACCAGCCGCTACGGCACGCCGCAGGAGTTCATGAATTTCGTCGACCGCTGCCATCAGGCGGGAATCGGAATCTTCCTTGACTGGACGCCGGCGCACTTTCCGCGCGATGCCCATGGTCTTTCCTATTTCGATGGCACGCATTTGTATGAGCACGCGGATCCGCGCCGCGGCTCCCATCCGGATTGGGGCACGCTGATCTTCAACTATGGCCGCAACGAAGTCCGCAATTTCTTGCTCTCCAATGCCCTTTTCTGGCTCGACAAATATCACCTCGACGGATTGCGCGTGGACGCTGTCGCCTCCATGCTGTATCTCGATTATTCCCGCCGGGAAGGCGAATGGCTCCCCAACCAGTTCGGCGGACGCGAAAATCTCGAGGCCATCGCATTTTTGAAGCAAATGAACGAAGTCGTGCATGCCCGCCATCCGGGCGTTCTCACCATTGCCGAAGAATCCACCGCCTGGCCCGCGGTCACGCGCCCAACCTACTTGGGCGGCCTGGGCTTCGATCTCAAATGGAACATGGGCTGGATGAACGACACGCTCCGCTATTTCGCCCTTGACCCAATCCATCGCAAATACCATCACGGCGACCTCACGTTTTCCATGCTTTATGCCTTCAACGAAAATTTCGTCCTGCCGCTTTCCCATGACGAAGTAGTCCACGGCAAGCGCTCTTTGATTTCCAAGATGCCCGGTGACGACTGGCAGAAGTTCGCCAATCTGCGCCTCCTTTTCGGTTATATGTTTTCTCACCCCGGCAAAAAGCTTCTGTTCATGGGCTCGGAGCTGGCGCAATGGAACGAATGGTGGGAAGGCGGGGCGCTCAACTGGGATTTGCTGCAGCTCCCCGCGCATCACGGAATCCAGGCCTTGCTCAGGGATCTGCATCAGCTCTACCGGCGCGAACCGGCATTGCATGAAGTCGAATTCGACTGGCCCGGTTTCGAATGGCTGGAGGTCCACGACGCCGACGCCAGCGTCCTGGCCTTCATTCGCCGCGGGCGTCAGCCCAATGACTTCCTCGTCGTAGTTTGCAACTTCACTCCGATTCTCCGCGAGGATTACCGCGTAGGCGTGCCGGAGCGCTGCTTTTACCGCGAAATTTTGAACACGGATTCCGCATTCTACGGCGGCAGCAATGCCGGCAATGGAGGGGGTGTCAACGCCGACCCGGTGCCCTGGAATGACCGGCCATTTTCGCTTCGCCTGCGTCTCCCTCCCCTCGCGGTTCTGATCTTCAGGCCGCAGCGTTCCTGATGCATCTGCTATTTCAATCAAGCGAAATTTCCACGCCCGTCCGGCGTTTCATTTCTCTTCGGAAATCCAGGGAACTTTTTCGCTTGCCCCTGCGTAACTATGCCTGAACGCGCAGGAGGCGTTCACCGATGAGAAAAATCCTCGTCACGCTGGCGGCCCTCAGTATGAGCTCCGCGATACTTGCAGCCACGCCGGAACGGTATCTGCATGTCCGAGTGGACAGCGCAAACGCCAATGAGCGTGTGCGCGTCAACATCCCTCTGTCTCTCGCCGAAAAAGTCATTCCCGCGATTCACGCTCGGCAATTGAACAACGGCATGGTGCAAATTGGCAGTTTCCAGGCAAACGACGTTGATTTGCCGGCGATTTTGAATGCCGTGAAGTCCGCTCCCGATGGCGTATTCGTCACCGTGCAGAAACCCGGCACGGACGTGCGCGTGGCGAAGGAGCACGGCCAGCTGATCGTGCACGTCATGGATCGCAAAGACGATACCCGCGTAGACGTCACTATCCCCTGGAGTGTCGCCGAGGCGCTGACTTCGCAGACGAACGCTCACCAGCTGAACGTCGAAGCCGCCCTGGAAGCACTCGACCGCGCCGGCGACGTTACCCTGGTCACCGCCAGAGACTCCCATTCACAGCAAACCGTGCGTGTCTGGGTCGATTCGCATAACACCGCGGACTGAACCATCCGTCCGGCTTTTTATTCTTACCCGAGGAGATTGAAATGTTGCTGCTTGGGAAAATTGGAATCGGCGCCGTGGGCACGCTGCTGATCGGCGCGGCAATTGTTTCCAGCGACGGATTCATTCACATCAAAGTGAATGAGAAACGCACGAATGGCACGCACCTCTCGCTGATTGTTCCAGCCATGATTGCGCCGGTGGCCGTCCGCTTCGTGCCGGACAAGGACTTGGCGCAGGCCTCCGCCAGGGTCCGTCAGTACCTGCCGGTAATTGACGCCGCAATCTCCGGCCTCCGCGACTGCCCTGACGTGACGCTTGTGGATGTCACTGACGGGGAGAGTCATGTCACCGTCGTCAAAGCCGGAGACTCAATTGTCGTGGACGCGAACGACCCGCAAGAAACCGTGCACGTTGCTGTCCCTTTGGGCGCCGCGCAAAGCACCATTGATGAAATCGCCGCGGCAAATGGACCCATCTAAATCGCACTACGATTTCGGCGGTATCCAATAGACTTCTTCGCGAATGGATTCCTTCGCGAAGCGCTTGCGCTGCAGAATCCCCTTTGCGTTTTCAATCATTTGCGGATGCCCGCACAAATACGCCGTCGTGTTGCATGGTTCCAGATTCCAGCAGTCCGCATATTTTCGAAGCAGATCTTCAATCCGGCCCGTCTCACCCTTCCACTCCGGATCTTCCCACGGGCGGCTGATTGACGGCACATAGGTAAGCCACGGAACCGCCGCTGCCGCCTTTTCAAATTCCTCCCGGTAGCCAAACTCCCACGACCGGCTGGCGGCGTTAATCACAAACAGGTGGTGCCCGCCATCGAATTTCCCTTCGCGAAAATCCTTTTCCATCGCGCGCACATAGCTCACGAACGGCGCGATGCCGGTCACCGTACATAGCAAAAGGTGATTTCTGTGCCCGCTCTTAACGTCCAGCGTAAACCGCCCTTTGGGAATCTTACGCATGGCCAGCGCATCGCCGGCTTTTAGACGGTACAGCCGCGGCGTCAGTTCGCCCTGCGGCACAAGCTCGATGAAAATCTCCAGTTCCGGTTCATGCGGTGCGGAAACAATCGAGTAGGCGCGCTCAATCAGCTTGTCGCCATCTTCCACGCCCAGCGTCGCATACTGACCGGGCGTAAACCGGAATTCGCCTCCCGGATTAATCCGAATGACCCACAGATCCTCGGCGATCTCCTTGCGCTCCGTAATTTGCGCGCGAAAAAACTTTTCAGGCGAAAATTGCATTCATCCCTCGTTTGCTTTTGCGTTTCGCAGAAATGAAGCTAACGCGGGAATTCATTTTCTGCAAGGAAAAGAGATACCGGTCGCTATGCAGGCATGTTGGAAGCAGGGTGGCAAAACAGAGCGGCCCGCAATTCAACGGTACAAACGCGCTCTTACGCCGGGTGCTTCCCGTTAACCTCGCAGAGCGCCGGCGGAACGCCGGGCTTTCGGAAATCTACAGCTCCTGCCCGCTTTTGCCCACCATTTTGCGCAAGTCGAAATTCACGCTCACATTCGCGAGCTTTGTCTTGCATTGGAAGTGCGCCTGCTTCGCATGGGGAGCTAAGACCGCTTTGCCGTTGGCATCCTGTTTCGGGAACGAAAAGAGCACTCCGGTGATTCCCTTGCCGTCAGGGGTCTTCAGAATCTCGACTTTGGCGGGACTCACCCTTTCTTTCGAGGGCTTTATCTGCAGAAACGTCTTCGATTGCAACGATGCATCCGTCTCTTTCGTAAACGGCGTCATGTCCCGGCCGTAGACCCAAATGTCGTAGGTCGGCGGCTGCTTGTCGACATACTGCGCGACCTGAGCTTCCGTGGCCTTACCCTGCAGCAGAGCCTCGCGGGCCATCGCTTCTCGAATCGTCTGCGCGGAATTCCATCGCACAATATACGTTACATTTTGCTCCATGGACCCTTCCGGTTGCTGGCCCATATTTCCCTGCGGCGCCTGCCCGGCGGGATTGTCCGACGAACCGGGCAGCCGCGGTTGCCCCTGCGGACGCTGACCCTCGCTCGGATTTGGATTTTCCTCCTCCATCGAAGACCTTCCCCACGACGCAATAATCGTGGTTGTCTTTATCCACGGAGAATGTTCCAGAATCTCCTGCAGGTCTTTTTGGTCCCACTGCTGATACGGCTTCGCGATCCAAACGGGTGTGGAAGCGAACGCCAGTCCCGCAATCAAAGCGAGAAGCACGCTGGAAAGACTCAATTTGCGCATCAAATACGCCTCCCTTTTCAAAAACTCCGGATAAGCGCAGAACTCTTGCATTCTCCGCTGCTCCAGGCGGACCGGCTGATTGCTATTGTTAGCAGATTTGTTCGGCTGGCGCAATTCCGCGCTTACTGTGGGATGCCCGTGAAATGCGACGCCTTCGGCTGCCGTTCGAGGCGATAAATCGGCTTCTGATGCGCCTCGAAGTAGTTGCGCATCATCAATTCACCCACCAGTCCCACCGCCAGAAACTGCAGTCCAAACAGGCACAGCAAAACTCCAAATATCAGCAACGGGCCATGCTGAACAAAAAGCTGCACATGCGAGAAAACCTTCTGAACGAACAGCACCGTCAGAATCGCCGCGCCGCCCGCGAAACTGATTACTCCCGCGGGCCCAAAGAAGTGCAGTGGCCGCAGCATGTAGCGCAGCATAAATCGTATCGTAATCAGGTCGAAGAACACCCGAAAGGTGCGCGAAATTCCATAATGCGACTTGCCCTCCGGCCGCGGAACGTTCCGAATCGGCACTTCGATGACCTTCGCCCCGTTTAGCGACGCCAGCGCCGGAATGAACCGGTGCAATTCGCCATACAGCCGCACATCCTTGATCGTCTCCCGCCGGTATGCCTTGAATGTGGTGCCGAAATCGTGGATGTTCACCCCGGAGAGCTTTGCCATCAGCCAGTTGGCCACTCGCGACGGAATCCGCCGGAAAAAAAGATTATCCACGCGCTTTTGCCGCCATCCGCTCACGATATCCGCATCGCTCGAAAGCAATGCATCAATGAGTACCGGCACTTCAGCCGGATCATGCTGCAAATCTCCATCCATCGAAACGATAACGTCGCCCGCGGCGTGGTCGAACCCCGCCGCCAACGCCACTGTCTGGCCATAATTCCGCTTCAACCGAAGAAAAACAACTCGATGATCAATTTCTGCCAGCTCCGCCAGAATTTCCGGAGAAGCATCCGTGCTGTGGTCGTCCACAAAGATAAACTCCACCGGATCATAGCGGCCGGTCATCACTTCAGAAAGCTGGCGATACAGCTCGCGTATCGAGGCAGACTCGTTCAGTACCGGAATGACCACCGAGTACTTTGGCCGAATGATTTCGTTTTCGCGTATAACCGTCAATTCAGTTCTCGATAGCTTATAAGCTCAATATGATGCTCAGCGAGCGCCGCGCGGACGCCCGGCTCAATAAGCGCTTTCAGTTCCCTCTCGCGCTCTCCTTTCAGCCGCGTGTCAGCTCGCTCCAGTTCCGTGTCGCATTCCCCGGGATGGCACATCAGTTCGTTGATTCCCTCCGGCATGGAGCTTATCATGGAGAGAATCGCGGCGGCGCTCAAGTTGCCTGTTGCGCCAACACCCCAGAACTGATCCGGCGCCAGCAAATGATGATTCCGGACGATTTGTCGAAACCTTCCGGCCCCCGCACGCGCCAGTATTCCGCGCGCGCTCTGCGCCCACGCCCCATCGCGAAACGCCGACGACACCAGCGAGCCTATGCCCTCGAACGGCATGCGCACGCGCCGGATGCCATACTCCTCCGCCACGCGCGCAACCTGCTCCATTACTCGCGGATGCGCGTGCGCGTGCTTATGACAATCAAAATGCGTCGGCGAAATGCCCGCGCTGACAATTTTTTCAACCTGCGCGCGCAGCTCACATGCAATCTCTCGGCCGTCCACACCGTTCGCCGATAGTTTTTTTAGCAGCTCGGCCCAACTGGCAGGCAAATTGCCCTCCGAATCCGCGAGCGATGGAATTTCCTTCGCCGGAGCCACGCTTTTTCCGCCGATAAGAACCAGATGGCAGCCGATTCCAAGCCCGGGATTCGCTTTCGCGCACTCCACGGCTTGCTCAAACGCCGCGCCATTGCTCATTATTGTCGCACTGGTGACAATGCCTTCTCGAAATGCCCGGATTATCCCTAGATTCACGCTCCGCGTGTAACCCAAATCGTCCGCATTAACGATTAACCTTTTCATTCGGGAGTTCGCGCCGGATGTCGCATCATAGCACGCCGCCGCGCGCCGGTGGCCTGCTCCAATTCTCCGTTGCGGAGCAATCGGCGTTCAAAATCAAAATTTTCCTTCGCTGAGTTTTCAACAGTTGTGTTGAAAAGTTTGTGGAAAATCCCGTTGCGCGCCCGTTAAAAGCGGAAATTTCAACTGTCTATGCTCTTTGCACAACATTAGGGCATTCCTGTATTTCATGTGCGGCTTTAACCCGACGCGCCCCGGCATGCTCGCATCGAATTTCAATCGCGCGCATATTTTTTGGGCTACCACGGTGGAAATCCCAACAAATGATTCTCGCTCTCAACCTTTAGCTCGATTAGTACCAGTGCGGAGGCGGCTGGAGCTTGATGGTAATCTTCTGTTCCGCTTTGTCCAGCAGAAAGTACCGCCCAAAGGGCCGCCAGTTGTTCTTGACCACCTGGATGATGATGCGTCGTCGCGGCACACCTTTCACAATCGCAATTCCCTTCAAATCGGTCTTCAGGTCGAACTCGATTTGTTTCGAATGGCGCAGGAAGCGACGCTCGTTCCACCGGAGGTAAACACTTGCATTATCAATCGGTGCGTTGTTTGGACCGCCGACCACAAGAATCCGCAGGTCCGTGACTTCGTCTTTGGGATTTTCTGCCTTGGTTTTCTTGGCCTGGGCGAGCAGCGGCGCAAAAAGAAGAGAGAAAACTCCCGCCGCAACCGCGGTTCGAAGCAACCACTCGTACTTGCGCCAATCCCTTTTCATAGCCCGACTCTTGCCCGCTTACATCAGGATAGCCCCGCTTGACATTTCTTGTCACGTCCCGCTGGAAGTGCTATCAATCTTTCGCCAATTGACGGACGTTACCGCCTGAGCTACCTTTTCCCACTGACCGCTATTCCGGGGTCGCGTCGCCTCCCACGCGCGACGCAAACTCTTTTGCTTTTATACCCGTGGGTGCGTTTCTGCAATCAAAAATTACGGATGAATCGGCAGCGGGCGGAGCCGTCCATTTTCAATTCCGCTCAAAAGGAGCAGCAATGGGCTTTTCCACGGATGCTATTCATGTCGGACAAGAGCCGGATCCCTCAACCGGTGCCGTCGTCGCGCCCATTTACCAGACCTCCACCTACGTGCAGGAGGCGCTCGGCAAAGACAAAGGGTTCGACTATGCCCGAACCAAGCATCCCAATCGCCAGGCGCTCGAACGTACCATGGCCAGACTCGAGCGCGGCACAGCCGCCTACGTTTTCACTTCCGGAATGGCCGCCATAGATTCCGTCTTCCGCCTTCTCCGGCCCGGAGACCACGCCATTTTGTCCGAATCCGTCTATGGCGGCGTTTACCGCCTCACCATGCAGTTTTTAGTCCAAATGGGTATGCAATTTAGCTTCGTGAACACTTCCTGCCTCGAAAAAGTCGCCGCCGCAATTCGCCCTAAAACCAAAATGATTTACGTCGAGACGCCTACCAATCCCACGATGATCGTCAGCGACATCGCCGCCATCGCAAAAATCGCGCGCGAAAAGAATCTTACCCTGGTCGTCGACAACACCTTCTTGAGTCCCTATCTCCAGCAGCCGCTTGCCCTCGGAGCGCACATCGTGGTCCATTCCATGACCAAATATCTGAACGGCCACAGCGATTGCACCGGCGGCGCCGCCGTCCTCGCGCGCAAAGAAGACGCCGAGAAAATTTACTTCTTGCAGCGCTCCACCGGTGCCGGCTTGGCCCCCATGGATTGCTTCCTTGTTTCGCGCGGCATCAAAACCCTCGCCGTCCGCATGGAACGCCATTGCGCTAACGGCATGGCCGTCGCACAGTTCCTCGAAAAGCATCCCAAAGTGAAGCGCGTCATCTATCCCGGCCTCCCGTCGCATCCGCAGCACGCCGTTGCGAAAAAACAACAAAAGGGATTCGGCGCCATGCTCTCTTTTGACGTTGGCTCGCTCGAAGCCTCCCGCAGCGTCCTCAACAACGTAAAGCTCTGCTCGCTCGCCGAAAGCCTCGGCGGCGTGGAAACATTGATTTCCCTCCCCGCGCTGATGACCCATGCTTCCATTCCCCGCGATGTGCGCCTGGCCACCGGCATCACCGACGGCTTGATACGCCTTTCCATTGGAATCGAGGACGTCGAAGACATCATCACCGACCTGGACCAAGCGCTGGCCGCAATCTGACGTCGCGATTTCACTCTTTCTCTATTTGGACCGGCGCCGGCCCTTCTGCGCCACAGAGTCCGCCAGCCACCGCAGATAGCCCGTCGAACCGGCTACGATCGGCATGGCAATAATTTCCGGCGTGTCATAGCTGTGCAACCGCCGAATTTCCTTTTCCAGCGCCGAAAATTTCTGCCGCGTCGTCTTGATCATCAGAGGAACTTCCGTCGCGCTCTCAATTTTTCCCTTCCACCGGTAAATCGACTTCACCGGCCCGCCGCCGATGTTCACGCATGCCGCCAGCCCTTTCTCGACCAGCGCGCGCGCCAGTTGCTCCGCTTCCTTGCGCCAACCGCAATGCACCAGCACAACCAGGTTTCGCATCATAAAACTCCCGCGTACTCGAATCTCCCGCCGCGCATTCCCGAATTTCCCTGATACGTCATTCCGCAAGTCACGATACAATACACGCCTGCATGGCTGCTCCCGCGATTCATTTCGGAACCTCCGGCTGGCGCGGCATTATCGCCGACGACTTTACCTTCGACCGCGTGCGCATCGCCGCCGCCGCCATCGCCGAACACGTCCGCGGACAGCACAAAAATCCGACGCTCCTCGTCGGCTATGATACCCGCTTTTTTTCCGAGGAGTTCGCGCGCGCCGCGGCTTCCGTCCTTGAGGCCGAAGGCTGCCACGTCCTTTTTTGCGATCGGCCCACTCCGACGCCCGCAATCGCCTTCGAAATCCTGCGCCGCAAATTGCACGGCGCCGTCAACATCACCGCCAGCCACAACCCCGCCGCTTACAACGGACTGAAATTCTCCGGCCCCGATGGCGGTCCGGCGCTTCCGGAAATCACCCGCGATATCGAAGCTCGCGCTCGGCGGCTCGCCGACCGCCAGTCCGCAAGCTCGCAAAATGATTTTGCGCATCGGAACGGCCGCTCATTCGAACTCGTCGATCTGCGCGCCGATTACTTCCGGCGCGTCGCCGAACTCGTTCGCTTTGAAACCATCGCTTCCGCCAAATTCAACTTCGCATACGACGCATTGCACGGCTGCGGCGCCGGATGGCTCGACACGGTGCTCGAACAGCACGGAATCAAAGTCCAGTCCATTCGCACCGCCCGCGATGTCCTTTTCGACGGCAGCGGACCCGATCCATCCGAGGAAAAATTAAAACAGCTCGCTCAGAAAGTTCGCGAAACCCGGGCCGCCGCGGGATTAGCCACCGACGGCGACGCCGACCGCTTCGGCATTCTCGACCGCGACGTCGCTTACGTTTCTCCGAACCACATCCTCGCGCTGGTTCTCGACTACCTGATTGAAACGCGCCGCTGGAAATTGGGCGTCGCCCGCAGCGTGGCCACCACGCACCTGCTCGACGCCGTGGCGCGCCACCACGGCGCTCCGGTTTTCGAAACGCCCGTGGGATTCAAATACATCGGCCCGTTCCTCGAGCAGGACGCCATCACTCTCGGCGGCGAAGAAAGCGCCGGGATGACCATTCGCGGTCACGTTCCGGAAAAAGACGGCATCGTCGCCTGTCTGCTCGTTGCCGAGATGGTCGCCGCCCGCCGCAAAGCCCTCGCCGACCAGCTGCGCGAGCTTTTCAAAAAAGTCGGCCGCGCCTACTGGCCTATCCGTGTGAACCTGCATTTTCCGGCGGAAGTCATCTCCGGGCTGCCGCAGCGCTTCGCAGGTAACTTCAAGGAATTCGCCGGAAAGAAAATCGCCCGCATTGAACGCACCGATGGATTAAAATTCGTTTTCGATGACGACTCGTGGGTGCTGATGCGGCCCTCCGGCACGGAGCCTCTGGTGCGCGTCTACGCCGAAACCGACACGCCCGCGAAGTCCAATCAATTGGCCGAGGAGGCCCGCAAGTGGCTCGCCGCATAACCAAAACCCAGCCGGAAACGGAAAATGCGCACGGCTTTTTCCGCCAGAACGCGCGCTATTTTCTCGCCCTGGCCTTGAGCTTGCTCGTTCTGCAGGACGTCTTCGGCGCGCACGGATTGATCGCCATGCATCGCTCCAAAATCAAGTTGCAGCAGGTGCAGGCGCAAATCGAAAAACTCAATCAGGAAAATCAGGACCTGCAGCAGCGCATTCACCGCCTCAAAACCGATCCCTCCGCCATCGAAAAAATCGCCCGCGACCGCATGGGTCTCGCGCGCCCCGGCGAACTCATTTTCAGAATGCCTTCCTTGAAGGATGCTCCGAAAAATCCGCGCCCGCCGAAGCCTTAGTCCAGACAGAAATTTCTGCGACTTGCTTTAGCTTCCTGCGGTTTGCGAAGCGGCGCCTCGCCCCACCTTTTCCTTTACCTTGGCGAACATTTCCCGTCCGCGGCCCCTCGTCCGCACGCGCCACGCCGCCAGCACGGTCATACAGACAAAAATTACCAGGAGCCCCAGCGACGCGCCGCCGATGCTCTCCCCGCCCTTCGTCAGAATCGAAAATCGCCCATACACAAATTCAATGTGTACCCAGTACACCAGCAGCGACGCCTGTCCCATCACCATCAGCGGACGGAATCCCCGCTGCCCCGCTCCCCATCGGCACCACGCATACGCCGCAAGCGCAATCATCAGCAGCACGCCCGTGCGCATCAGAAAAAAATTCGGGCTCGTGTGCCAGAAATCGTACACCGCGTACATTTTCACCGGCAGCGAATCGAACCACCATCCCATCCCAAATAAAGCCGCGCCCGCCGCGCCCAGGATTCCAACCGCTTGCAATTCCCGTGCGCGCGCCCAGTCGCTGACCACAAAAAATCCCGCCGCCAGACCCGCAAAGGCAAACGCCGCCCACGGAAAAACCGGAAAAAGCCAGTGTTGCGGCACACCGAGGTTGTGTACTCCGTTCACGTAAGATTCTATCGGCCACGGCAGCCGGCTCGGCGCCCACGTGGTCCACAGCGGAGGCGTCAGCAGCGCCACTCCCGCCGCCACGCCGCCCGCAAGCAGCGCGTTCCGCGCCGGTTTCTGCGCCAGCCGGCAAACAATTCCCATCAGCATGATGGAAACGCCGATCGTGTTCAGAATGTCCACGCGCAGCAAATCCGTCCACGGCGCGTACGGATACCCCAGTGCAAATTCCTGTATGCGAAACAGGAATCCCAGACCCAGAATTTCGGCTCCGCGCAAAATCGTCGTTCGCGCAATTCGATTCGCCGGAATTCCCTTCGCCCGCGAACGCGTGGTCACCAGCGCCACGGAAATTCCCGCCAAAAACAAAAACAGCGGCGCCGGCAGCGTTCCCAGCAGTTGCGACCAGTCGAAAAATTCCCCTTTGCGGTACGCCGGCGCAAGCCACGAGTCGTAGCAGTGCGTCTGAAACATCAGCGCGCACGCAAGTCCGCGCATCCAGTCAATGTAGGAGATGCGCTGTTTCGCGGCGAGCGGCACTACAAAAAGCATCGCCGACCGCCGCGCATAACGCAAGCGTTTTGCCGCTTTCCGCAAACCGCTCCTGAATTAAACTACCGTTGCCATGCCGGCACTTTCGCGCTCGCGCCAAATGCCTTTCTCCGCTGCCTTGCTCATCTGGGCGGCGATTGCGCTCTTCGGAATTTTCACCGGTCTGCACCTCGGCTACCAGGGCCCGCGCTTCGCCATCGCCATCGGCGTCGCCGCAGTCCTCCTCGCGGCCGAAATTTTCACTGCCGGCCCGTCCGCGCGCGACCGCATTGTCGCCTGGCTCGGCGGACACGCCTTTTTCCTCGCGCCGCTTCTCCCGCTCGGCGCTTTTCTCGTCTACGCGCTCGAGCTCTATCCCGCGAGCTGGCTGCACGTCGCCGCCGGAATCCTCTATGCCATTCTTCCCGCGCTCCTCGCCGCAAGCGCCCGCGGAAAAGCCTCCGGCGTCTGGCAGGACTACGCCGCGCTCTTCATCATCTGGCTGCCGGTGCAATTTCGCTGGATGTACCGCCTGTTTCCCTTCCCTCACCAGCTCACGCACACGCTCACCATCCTTTTCGCGCTCACCACGGCGCTCGCGGCCTTTCTCATCATTCGCCGCCTCGACGGCATCGGCTACGCCGTCGAATGGCGCCGCGGCTTCGGCCTCGCCGTCATCGTCAATTTCCTCCTCGCCGCGCTCATCATCATTCCCATCGGCGAAGCCATGCACTTCATCCGCTTCGGCCCCACGCTGCACAGCCTGCGCGCCACGCCGCTCGTCGGCGCCGAAATTCTCGTCTTCACCGCATGGCCCGAGGAATTCTTGTTTCGCGGCCTGCTGCAGAATCTGCTTTCGCGCTCGTTCAAAAGCCGCCGCGCCGGGTGGATCGCCGCATCCATCATTTTCGGCTTCGCGCACATTCTCCATGCTCCCGTGCCCAACTGGAAATACGTCCTGCTGGCGACCATCGCCGGCTTGCTCTACGGCCGCGCCTGGATGAAAACCGGCTCCCTGGTGCCGGACACCATCATTCACGCCCTCGTCGACACCATCTGGTTCGGTTTCTTCCCACGGTAAAAATCCCGCGCATCTCATGCGGCCTTGGTCGTTGCGCACGTCCCGCGCTCGTCTCTCTTCATCGTGTCCCAAAGGTTTCTCGGGTACTGAACCTTGACTTCCGGCCGAGTTCTGCTATTCTCTTGCGCGATGTATGGAACAAAGGCCGCCGTCAATCGGCGGCTTTCGCATTTTATGGGCTCCAATCGGGCCACTTTTGGCCCTTTTGGAGCCAACCGAAGGTGTAAATGCATTGCTGGTATCCGTACTCTAATCGCAACTGCTATGAAAAATTAGAAATCGACGTAAGCAGCCTGGAATCAGCAACATCAATTTTTCTAATCGCTACAAAATCGCACCTTTTCGAGCATAAAAATGCACCATTATAGTGCAATTCATTTTCCCAAAGCTGGTGAACCACGGAGCGTCACGCGCATAACTTGCTGTCGATGCGCAAACCCCATATTCCCGGAATTTCAGACGAGTTTGGCCCTTTTGGTAGGCGCTCTCTTTACCACGAAAGCACCAGCCGCTCCCTCAAATTTCAGCGAACCAAGCCGGAGAGGGGGCTGGAGGCGGTGGCGTAGAGCTTTTTAGGGATGCGGCCGGCGAGGAAGGCTTTGCGGCCGGCTTCGACGGCAGCGCGCATGGCCTCGGCCATGAGAACCGCGTCCTGCGCGCCCGCAATGGCCGTATTCATGAGCACGCCATCGGCGCCGAGCTCCATGGCAATCGCCGCATCGGAAGCCGTGCCCACGCCGGCGTCCACAATCAGCGGAACTTCGGTGATGCGCTCGCGCAAAATTCGCAGATTCGCCAGATTTTGAATGCCCATGCCCGAACCAATCGGCGCGCCGAGAGGCATCACCGCCGCCGCACCGGCATCAACAAGTTTGCGCGCCACGATCAAGTCGTCGTTCGTGTACGGCAGCACAACAAATCCGTCTTTTACCAGCTCTTTTGTGGCGCGCACCAGCTCTTCGGTCTCCGGGAAAAGGGTCTGCTCGTCGCCGATGACTTCGAGCTTCACCCAGTTCGAGAGTCCCGCTTCGCGCCCCAGTCGCGCAGTGCGAATCGCTTCATCGGCGGTGTAGCAGCCCGCGGTGTTCGGCAGAATGAACCGCTTTTCACGGTCAATGTAATCGAGCAGCGATTCTTTCGTGCGGTCGCTCAAATTCACGCGGCGCACCGCAACGGTCACGATTTCCGCGCCGGAAGCCGCATGCGCCCGCGCCATTTCCGCAAAGGTGCGGTATTTTCCGGTACCGGCAATCAGCCGCGAACCAAATGCGCGGCCCGCGATAATCAGGGAATCCTGCGTCGCCGGCCCGGTCATTGTGGAGTTCGAAATCGTCGTGGACATCGCAATGGCTCCTGTAGCTCGGTTAACAAACTATTCTAGCAGGATGCGCGCCGCCGCGCTCGCCTCGGGGAGATTTTCAGCGATGAGCCTGCGGGCGCGGCTCTTCCACATCCGCGTACAGATTTTCGATGACTTCGCGGTAGCGCGCCTCCACGACGCGGCGCTTCAGCTTCAGCGTGTGCGTGAGCTCGCCGTCGGCGAACGTAAAATCCTTTTCCACGAGCGCAAAACGCTTCGGCTTTTCATACTGCGCGAAATTTTCCGTGAGCCGCTCCATTTCGCGTTGCATCAGGGCGTGCACCCACGGATCGGCGCAAATCGAAGCGCCGGAAACTTTCACATTTTCCGCGCGCGCTTGGGCTTCGATCGCCGCGCAATTCGGAACAATCAGCGCGGAGACGAATTTTCTGCGATCTCCGACGACCATGGCGTTGGCGATATAGCGGCTGGTTTTCAATTTGTTTTCAATCGGCGCGGGCGCCACAAACTTTCCCGCAGCGGTTTTCAGGAGCTCTTTTTTGCGGTCGGTCACAACCAGAAATCCGTCGGCATCCAGATGCCCGATGTCGCCGGTGCGCAGCCAGCCGTCCGGCGTGAGGGTCTCGCGCGTGGCGTCCGGTTTTTTGTAGTAGCCGCGCATGATGTTCGGGCCGCGCGCCAGAATTTCGCCGTCCTCGGCGATTTTCACTTCGCAATTGCGGATCGGGCGGCCCACCGTGCCCACTTTGTTCGAGTCCGGCGTGTTGGTGGAAATCACCGGCGAAGATTCCGTCAGCCCGTAGCCCTGAAACACGGGCAGGCCGATGCCCCAGAAAAATTCCGCGAGCCCGCGCTCGAGCGGCGCGCCGCCGGAATAAAAAAATCGCACTTTGCCGCCGAGGCCCGCGCGAATTTTCGAATACACCAGACGGTCGGCGATTTTCCATTTCCACTTCGTCGCGAGCGAAACTTTTTCGCCGTAGGCCTTCCACGGCGAGGCCTCCGCCGCCACGCGAATCGCCCAGTCGAAAATTTTCCGCCGGGTTCCCTGTTCTTCGTGGCCCTTGGCCAGAATATTTGCGTAGCTCTTTTCGAAAACGCGGGGCACCGCCGCGGCAATTGTCGGATGCAGTTCGCGCAATGCGGTCGCCAGGTCGTCAATTTTTTCCAGATAGGCGACGCTGACGCCGTGAAACAACGCCGTGTAATCGAAAATGCGCTCGTAGACGTGCGAAAGCGGCAAAAAGGAAAGTTGCACGTCGTCGCGAAAATAGCCGATGGTCGAAGTCGCGTCCACGGCATTCGACGACAAATTCGAATGCGTGAGCATTACACCTTTGGGTTCGCCGGTTGTTCCGGAGGTGTAAATCAGCGTCGCCAGTTGCCCCGGCTTCCGCTGCGCCGCGCGCCGGCGGTAGGCGGCGATTTCCGCCTCGCCCGCACCGGCAATCAGCGTGGCGTAGTCCAAAAATTCGCCGCGCAGGTTCGCCGGCGGATTCACGGCGATAATTTTTTCGAGCTGCGGCAACCGGTCGCGGCACGCGGCGAGTTTTTGCGCCTGCTCCGCGCCGGAAACAATCGCGGCTTTCGCGCCCGCATCGTTCCAGATGTAAATGATCCGCTCGAGGGATTCGTTGTAATAAATCGGGACGTCCACAGCGCCGAGGCCCATAATCGCGAAATCGGCAACGTGCCATTCCGGCGCGTTGGGCATGAAAATTCCCACGCGGTCGTCGGCGCGCACGTCGAGATTTGCGAGCGCCTGTGCGAGCCCGGCGACGCGGCGGAGCATCTCGGCGGACGAATACGGCTGCCAGTTCCCCGGCGCGGCGCGATACAGCTGCGCGCGCGGATTGGGCCGCGTGTCCATCGCGTCGAGAAAAGATTTGGCGAGTGTTGGATATTCCGCCGGCGCGCTCATTTCCGCTTCGCACTCTAGCGCAGCAGCGGCGCGGCGCGCAACTTCGCGTAGGCCGGCGTGTTCGCAGCGTTTCCGCACTGGCAAGCGCGATGCGCGCGCGCTATCATGGCGGTTCGCGGAGATTCGGAAGAAATGCCCGGACTGGAAATGGAAAATCGGACCGGCTACGAGCCGCAGCGCGCGCCGCGCGGAACGAAAATTTCGTGCAAAGGCTGGCAGCAGGAAGCGGCGCTGCGCATGCTGCTGAACAATTTGGACGCGGAAGTCGGCGAGCGTCCCGAAGATCTGGTGGTCTACGGGGGACGCGGCAAAGCGGCGCGCAACTGGGAATGCTTTCACGCCATTGTCAATTCGCTGCGCAATCTGGAAAATGACGAGACGCTGCTGGTGCAATCGGGCAAACCGGTGGGAATTTTCCGCACGCACTCGTATGCGCCGCGCGTGCTCATCGCGAATTCAAATCTCGTCGGGCACTGGGACGACTGGAAAAATTTCAACGAGCTCGAGCGCGCCGGACTGACCATGTACGGACAGATGACCGCGGGAAGCTGGATTTACATCGGCACGCAGGGAATTTTGCAGGGGACGTACGAAACATTCGCCGCGGCGGCGCGCAAACATTTCGGCGCGAACGCGGATCTTGCCGGAAAACTGGTGGTCTCCGGCGGAATGGGCGGAATGGGAGGCGCGCAGCCGCTGGCCGCGACGCTGAACGGCGCTGCGTTTCTGGGCATTGAAGTGGATCCGGAACGCATCAAGAAGCGGCTGAAGACGGGTTATTGCGATGTGATGGTCAACAGCCTGGACGAAGCGCTGCGCATTTTGAAAAACGCAGTGCGCAAGCGCGAAGCGATTTCCGTGGGGCTGATTGGAAATTGCGCGGATTTGATTCCGGAACTGGCGAAGCGCGGCGTAGTTCCCGATTTGCTCACCGATCAAACCAGCGCGCACGATCCCATCGGCGGCTACATCCCGAAGGGCGTTTCGCTCGAGGAAGCGAAAGAGCTGCGGCAGCGCGATCCGGAAACGTATCGCCGGCGCGCCATGGAATCGATCGCCGTTCACGTGGAAGGAATGCTGGCGCTGCAGAAAATGGGCGCGGTGACGTTTGATTACGGCAACAACATTCGCACCTTCGCGTTTCAGCAGGGCGTGAAAAACGCATACGATTTCCCGGGTTTTGTTCCCGCGTATATCCGGCCGCTGTTTTGCGAGGGCCGCGGGCCGTTCCGCTGGGCCGCGCTTTCCGGCGAACCGTCGGACATTCATCGCACCGACGCGCTGGTGCTCGAAATGTTTCCGCAAAATGAATCGCTGTGCCGCTGGATTCGCCTGGCGCAAAAGCGCGTCCATTTTCAGGGACTGCCGGCGCGAATTTGCTGGCTCGGTTACGGCGAGCGCGACAAATTCGGGCTGGCGCTCAACGATTTGGTGGCGCGCGGCGAGCTGAAAGCGCCCATTGTGATTGGCCGCGATCATCTCGATTGCGGCTCGGTGGCGTCGCCGTATCGCGAGACGGAATCCATGCGCGACGGCTCGGATGCGATTGCCGACTGGCCGATGCTCAATGCCATGCTGAATACCGCGAGCGGCGCGAGCTGGGTTTCCGTCCATGACGGCGGCGGCGTGGGAATCGGCTACGCGGTTCACGCCGGACAGGTCACCGTCGCGGACGGCACAAAGGAAATGGCCTCGCGCATCGAACGCGTGCTCACCAATGATCCGGGCATCGGCGTCGCCCGGCATGTGGACGCCGGCTATCCGGAAGCCATCGAGTTTGCAAACAAGCATCGCGTGAAAATCCCCATGCGCGGCGGCTCCGAACGTTCATGACGCCCCTCATCCAATACGGCCTGCTGGCGCTGGTGATTTTGTCGGCCGGCGCGGCGATTTTTGTTTCGGTGCTGATTTCGCGGCGCGCGGACTTGCCGGCGGAGGCGCGGCGTGCATTCCTGCTGAGCAATCTGGCGCTGATTTTTTGTTTTGCCAGCGGATTTATCGGCATCTCCCTATTTCCCGAATCGCACTTCGTCGGTCTGCTACTCATAGGACTGGCTGCGCTTTTCCTTGTAATTAAATTCGTATTGGTGCGAAAATTCGCGCATCTGATTCGCCGGAGTCAGCCGGGCAGCGCGCGGTCCGCCGCCCTGCATCGCTGACACGCGCAAGCACCGGGCCCTGCGTCAACGGGAGGTCACAATGATCGTCATCACGGGAGCGACGGGAAACACGGGAGCGACGGCGGCGGAGGCGCTGCTTGCGAAGGGCGAAAAAATTCGCGTCATCGGCCGCGACGCCGCCAGGCTGGAGCGCTTCGCGGCGAAAGGCGCGGAGACGTTCATCGGAAATGCGGAAAGCGCGGAGGAAATGGCGCGCGCGTTCGAGGGCGCCGAGGCGGTTTATCTGGTGATTCCGCAGGCGCTGCAGCGCGAGGATTTTCGCGCGTATCAGGAGCGCATCAGCGACGCTTACGCTTCCGCGGTGAGGAAAAACGGCGTGAAATATGCGGTGGCGCTTTCCAGCATCGGCGCGCAGCACGCGGAAAAAGTGGGGCCCATTGTGGGGCTTCACAACATGGAGGAGAAGCTGAATCGCATCGCTTCGCTGAACGTTTTGCACCTGCGGCCGACGCACTTCATGGAAAATCTGCTGATGAGCATTGACGGCATCCGCATGATGAACGTACTGCCGGGCTCGGCGCCCGCCGATGCGCCTACGGCGATGATTGCCACGCGCGACATTGGAAATTACGCGGCGAAGCGGCTGGCGGCCCGCGACTTTTCCGGCCGCTCCACGCAGGAACTGCTCGGCCCTCGCGACGTTACCATGCGCGATTGCGCCGCGGTTCTTGGGCACGCGATTGGAAAACCGAACCTCGGCTACGTGCAGATGCCGATGGCGCTGCTCGAATCGGCGCTCACCGGCATGGGCTTGCCGAAAAGCTCCGCGGCTTTGGTGATTGAAATGTGGACCAGCGCCAATGAAGGACTGCTCGCGCCGCAGGAGGCGCGTTCGGAAGAGAACACCACGCCGACAACGCTCGCGCAATTTGCCGAAGAGATTTTCGCTCCGGCATTTCAACGCCGCGCGGCCAAAGCGTAGGCCGCGCGCCTGAATTCCCGGCTGGGACCTATTTTTTCGCCAGTTCGATGCGGGCTTGCTGCAGTTCCGGGCGGTCGGCATCCGGCGCGCAAATTTTCAGCAATTGCGACAGATACCGGCGTGCCTCGGGGTGATTTCCGGCGAGCTGCGCGGCCTGGGCCGCGCCGTACAACGAATCAAACCGGTTCGGCGATTCGGCGAGCGCCAGTTTGTATTCGGCGAGAGCGGCGGCGGGGCGCTTCATCAGGCGCAGCATGTCGCCGAGCATTTCGCGCGCGGGCATGGTCAGTGAATCCACGCCGGCGGATTCTTCCTGTTTTGCGGCAGCGAGCATGGTTTTAACGGCGTCCTGATTTTTTCCCTGCGCGTAATAGAGCCAGGCCAGCGCTTCTTGCTGTTCCAGAGTATTTCCGGAGCCGGCCGCGTAAGCCTGAGGCTGCTGGGCCTGCTTCTGTGCGGCCACGGACTGATTGAGATTGTCGAAATCCTGCTGCGCACCGGCTGCGTCACCATTCCGTGCGGCGCCGATGGTGCGCACGAAGTATTCGACGTCCTGTGCCGACGGCGGCGCGCCCGGAAGCGACAGGCCGGCAGCATTCTGCCACTGATGCAACTCCAGCGCGTTGCGCGCTTGAAAAAGAGCCTGGTGGTCCGCGATTTCCTGCGGAGTGGCTCCCGGAACACTGGTCAACTGGGTGACGACATTTTGGGCTTTGGCCGATTCGCCGGCTTGCAAATAGCAGTAGTCGAGAAAATCCATGGCGTGAAGCTGGTAGCTTGCCTCGTTGTCGCCGGATTGGGTGGCCTGCGAGGCGGCCGCTGCCGAGGCGATATTGGACTGAATGGCATCCTGCCACATGCCCAGCCGCACAAAAATATGCGAAGGCATGTGCAGCGCATGCGCGGAATCCGGGGCGATTTTGGCGTAACGCTGCGCGGCGACCAGCCCCTGCGGGGCAAGCTCCGGCGTGTCCGCGGCATGAATTAAATAGTGCAGCACGCCGGGATTATCGGGCGCAACAGCCATCAGCTTATCGAGAATCGCAATGGCCTGCTCGCGATTGGCCTCCTGCTGCTCTTTGGTGCCCTGCAGAGTAATCAGCGAAAGGGCATAAAACGCGCCGGCGTTCACGTCGTCCTTATACTTTTTGAAAATGCGGCCCATCCAATCGGAGTACGCCTGAATGCGCTGCGCCTCAGTGAGGCTGGGATTATTTTGAAAAAAGACGGCCGCGGCGACGATGTACATGCGCTCGCGGTCGGTCGGCGCGTGCAGATTGAGTCCCTGAATCGCATCCTGGTTGCCTTCTTGCAGCGTTGCGGCGCTCGGCCAATCCCACAACTGGTGATAGAGGGACATGGCCTTGCCCCAGTAGGCCATCGCGCAGGTGGGATCCTGCTGCGCGACTTGCGAGAATGCCTGCTCGGCCTCGTTGTATTGAAAATTGTGGAGCAGCGCGAGCGCTGTATCGAAGGTCTTTTGCGCATCCGGCGCGCAGGAAATCGGAAAGTAGACGCTGCCGAGGCGCTCGGGCGCAACCGGCTTGGCGGCTTGCGCGGCATTGGCGGGCGAAGCATTTTGGGTCGCGCCGCTCTGCGCGAGAAACGAGGATGCGCGCGCGCGCACGCCCGGCGCGGCGAAAACGCCCGCCACGAGTACCGACGTTGCGCAGAGCGCGCGTACCCGAACACCTTTTGCCCTGTTCAGCATTACCAGCACCTCGGATGGAAATTCTACGCTTTTATCGCGGCGCAACGTAACCCGGACCGTAAATTACTTTTCCCGGCAGGGCGTTCGTCATTTTGCCGTCCGCAATCACCGGAACGCCGTTCACCAAAACGTAATCCATGCCCACGGAAAGCTGCTGCGGCCTGGCATACGTCGCCAAATCACGCACACGCGCGGGATCGAAAATCACGATGTCCGCCCACATACCCTTTTTCAGCACGCCGCGGTCCGCCAGATGCTCGCGCTGCGCGGGAAGCGCCGAAAATTTGCGAATCGCGTCGGGCAGCGTCAGCAGATGCTCCTGGCGCACGTATTTGCGAATGATTCGCGGAAACGTGCCGTAGGTGCGCGGATGCGGGTGAAATTTCAAAAATACGCCGCTCGGCCCTTCGCCCGAAGCGTCGTTGTCAATCGAGACCCACGGCTGCTTGAGGGCCAGCTCCACGTCGGGTTCGCTCATTCCAAAATCCGCGACGCCCACGTGGCCATTGTCTTTGATGAGCAAATCGAAAAGCGCGTCCATGGGATCCTCGTGCCACGCGGCCGCGACGTCGGCGAGCGTTTTGCCTTCGAACTGCACCAGCTCGGGATTGTGCAACTCGCACAGCAAAACGCCCTGCGGGCCGGCAATTTCCCGCCATTCGTTGTCCCAGGATTTGCTGGGCGTTTCCATGTCCTTGCGAATACGCGCGCGGGTTGCCGGATCGCGCAGCCGCTCGAGCATTTTCGCGGTTCCGCCATTGTGAGCCCACGGTGGAATGAAGGCGGCCATGCCGTTGGCCCACGCCGTGTAGGCGTAGGTGTCGGCCTCAATGTCCACGCCCTGGCTGCGGGCCTGGTCAATGAAAGCGACGACCTGGGGCATTTTTCCCCAATTCGGTTTGCCGGCGGTCTTCAAATGAAAAATTTCCACGGGAATGCGGGCCTCGCGCGCGATGCGTGCGGTTTCGGCGAGCGCTTCCATTTCGCCGTCGCCTTCGTTGCGCATGTGAGTGGCGTAAATTCCGCCGTATTTCGAGGCGACCGAAGCCAGTGCAATCAATTCATCGGTGGAAGCGTACGGCGCGGGCGGATATTCCAGCGCGCTCGAAAGTCCCAGCGCGCCTTCGCGCATCGCTTCGGCGACAAGCGACTGCATCTGTTTCAACTGCGCGGGGGTGGCCTGCACATCATCGTCGCCGATCACCACGCGCCGCACCTGCGTCGCGCCTACGTAGGTGCCGAGGTTGATTCCCATGCCCTGCTTCTGCAGGCGCGCGAAATACTGCGTGAACGAACGCCAGTTACAGGTGATGCCGTACTGGCTGCACTCCACATTGAGGTCTTTCAGTGTGGCGTCGTTCTGCGGACCGACGGTATCGCCTTCGCCGGTGATTTCGGTCGTGATGCCCTGAAAAATTTTCGAGGGCACGTGGGGATTCACGAGCATGGTAATTTCCGATTGCCCGAGCATGTCAATAAATCCGGGCGCAACCACGCGGCCCGCGGCATCTATGGTTTCTTTCGCACGCGCACCCCGCAGATCGCCGATGGCCGCAATATGCCCGTCGCGAATGCCGATATCGCCTGAATACCAGGGCGAACCGGTGCCATCCATAATGTGTCCGTTGCGTATCACGATGTCGTATTCGGCCGAAGCGGCCGCGGCATCCTGCGCCTGCGCCTGCCGCGCGTTTGCCGCACCGAAGATGCACATCACCGCGCTGACCGCCAAAACCGTCGCCACTGCGCCCATTCGCCTTCGCATCCATTTCCTCCCCTGAAGCCGCACCCGATTGCCGGATGTCCAGCCGCGCGCGAGCCGCGCGCGAGAGTATAACGCGAGATATTGCGCGCCGCGGCGCTTTTCAGTACCGTGGACGTTCACCATTCCAAATGACCGAACGCAAAAAATCAGGCAGCCCGCCGGAACTGCTGCTCACGAACTGCCGGGAAATTCTGACGCTGCGCGGACCCGCTCCACGCCGGGGCCCGGCGCTCGGCGAATTGGAGATCATTCGCGACGGCGCGCTGCTCGTTCGCGACGGGCGCATCGCCGCGGCCGGGCCGCGCCGGCGAATCGAAAACCTCCGCGAGTCGCGGCGCGCAGAAACGCTCGACGCTCGCCGTGGCGTCGTTCTTCCCGGCTTTGTCGATTCCCACACACATCTTGTCTTTCCCGCGCCCCGCGCCAACGAATACGAGCAGCGCATCTCCGGCGCGAGTTACGAAGAGATCGCGCGCGCCGGCGGGGGAATTCTTTCCAGCGTGCGCGGCCTTCGCAAAATGAGCGCCGCCGAACTGAAAGCCCGGGCGCTCGCGCATCTCGCGCAGTTCGCCGCGCACGGTACCACCACTGTTGAAGCCAAATCCGGCTACGGCCTGGACTGGCCCAGCGAGCGCAAAATTTTGCTCACCATGCGCGAGCTGGGACGCGAGCAGCCCGTCGAAATTGTTCCCACGTTTCTCGGCGCGCACGCGGTGCCTCCGGAATTTCGCGGCGGCGGCAAATCGGCCGACGATTACGCCGAGATCATTTGCCGCGAATGGCTGCCACGCGTCGGCGGAAACCAACTGGCTGAATTTTGCGACGTGTTTTGCGAGCGCGGGGCATTCACCGTGGCGCAATCGCGAAAGATTCTCACCGCCGCACGCGCGTGCGGCCTGGGCTTGCGCGTTCACGCCGAGCAGCTCTCGCGCACCGGCGCCGCCCGGCTGGCGATTGAGCAGCACGCCGCCAGCGCGGACCATCTGGAAAAAATTTCCGCTTCCGATATGCGCGCTCTTGCGCGTTCCGGCGTGACCTGCACGCTGCTCCCCGGCTGCTGCTTTCACCTTGGCCTCGCGCACTACGCTCCGGCGCGCGCGCTGATTGATGCCGGCGCAATTGTTGCTCTGGCCACGGATTTCAATCCGGGCACCAGCCCCACTTTGTCCATGCCCATGATTCTGTCCCTGGCCTGCGCGCAGATGCGCATGACGCCCGCGGAAGCCATCGCCGCCGCGACCGTCAACGCCGCCTATTCGCTCGGACGCTACGGCCGCGCCGGCTCGCTCGAAGTTGGCAAATTCGCCGACCTTGCGGTCTTCGATGTGGCCGACTATCGCGAAATTCCCTATTATTTTGGCGTGAACCATTGCGTGCTGACGATGAAGCGCGGCCGCGTGATTTGCTCGCGCGAACCGCGCTGCTGAGCCTCTCGCAACAAAACGGGGCGGATGGTGTTGAATCGCGTAAGGAATGAATTTTCGAATGCCGCGACTGATTGAATGCGTTCCCAATTTTTCCGAGGGCCGCGACGCCGCAAAAATTGACGCGCTGGTCGCCGCGATGCAATCCGTCGAAGGCGTTTACGTCCTCGACCGCGAGAGCGACGCCGACCACAACCGCTGCGTGATTACCCTCGCCGGCGAACCGGAGCCGGTCGCCGAAGCCGCGCTTCGCGGAGTCGGCAAAGCGCTCGAACTGATCGACCTCACCCAACATTCGGGAGCGCACCCGCGACTCGGCGCAACGGACGTGGTGCCGTTCATTCCGGTTGACGGCCTTTCCATCGAGGATTGCGTCGCGCTGGCCAAAAGAGTCGGCGCGGAAATCTGGAACCGCCACAAAATTCCCGTTTATTTCTACGAAGCCGCCGCCACGCGCGCGGAGCGCGTGAATCTCGAAAATATCCGCAAAGGCCAGTTTGAAGGCCTGCGCGAAGAAATTTTGAAAAATCCGGGCCGCGCCCCGGACATCGGCGAGCCGCGCCTGCATCCCACGGCCGGCGCCGTGGTGGTTGGCGCGCGCAAATTTCTGATCGCCTACAACATCAATTTGAACACGCCGGACGTCGGCATCGCGAACAAAATCGCCAAAGCGATTCGCTTTTCCTCCGGAGGGCTGCGCTACGTGAAATCCATGGGCGTGGATTTGCGCGCGCGGCACGTGGCGCAAGTGTCCATCAACATGACGGACTACGAGCAGACGCCGCTGCACCGCGTCTTCGAAATGGTGCGCAGCGAAGCGGCGCGTTACGGCGTTTCGATCATCGGCAGCGAGGTCGTGGGCCTGATTCCCAAGCGCGCCATTGAAATGACCGCTGATTTTTATCTGCAATTCGAAAATTTCTCGCCGGCGCAGGTGTTTGAAAACCGGCTGAGCGCCGCGCTTGCGGGCGCCCCGCTGGAATCGGGCCGGGGAAGGCTTGCCGCACTCGCGCGTCCGTTTCTGGAGGCAGTCGCGGAACCGACGGCCACGCCCGGAGGCGGCTCGGTGTCCGCCTTTGCCGCAGCACTCGCCGCAAGCCTGGCGCAAATGGTCGCCGGCCTTTCGCGGCGGAAAAAATCGCAGGCGGTCTACGCGGACCAGCTCAGCACCGCCATTGCGGAAATGCATTCCGCCGCCGCCGAGCTGAGCGCCGCGATTGACCGCGACGCCGAATCGTATGACGCCGTGCTGGCCGCATTTAAGCTGCCCAAAGATACGCCCGAAGATGCGCGCCGCCGCGAGGAAGCCGTTCAGCAAGCGACGCGCCGAGCTGCGGAAGTCCCCATGAACGTGGCGCGCAAAGCCGCGGAAATTTTCGAGCGTCTGGGGCAACTGGAAGCCATCTCCAGCGCTTCTATGCTTTCTGACCTGCGCGTGGCCCGCTTAATGGCTGCCGCCGGCGCGCGGGGCGCGCTTGCCAACGTGGCCATTAATCTGGATTCCATCACGGACGCAACTTTCGCAGCGGCAATGCGCAAGCAGGCGGACGAAATCGAATCGCGCCTCTCCGCGGCCTCCGCGCACGCGTGATTCGCAACACGGGAGTGAAAATCAGAGGCGGGATGCCATGAACCTGTCGCGACGGATTCGAAAACAATATTTCTGGTTGACGGCGCTGTTGATCGCTGTGACCGTAGCCGCCCTCTGCCTGTCCACGAGCGCCGCCGCGGATTCGCTCGGCACCGACGTGATTGCCATGTTTCCGAAAAACATGGGCGAGTTTGCCTACGCGGACATGAAAGAGGCGCGCCAGCACGCGTGGTTCTCGCAACTGGAGCAGCAAATGCTGCCGCCCAATTTCCGCCAGTTCGAACAGTTCCTGCGCTCCGCCGGGATTGACCCCAACCTTGCGATTGATCAGCTGGCGTGGGGACAGTCGGTCACCACCGCGCAGCATCCCGCGGAAATTGCCGGCGTTGCCCTCGGCTCGTTTTCGCCCAATGCCACCGAAGCGCGCTTCGCGCAGCAGAAACTTCCGCACATCGAATTTCACGGCTATACCCTCTGGGCGTTCGGCAGCGGCGCGGGGCCGACCGATATTTTTTTCGCTTTTCTCGACAGTAACACCGCCGCATTTGGCCAGCGCGATCTTCTCCGCGAACTCATCAATGTGCACTTCGGCGCGGCGCAAAGCCTGCTCGACAATACGCAACTCTATCCGCTGATCAGCGCCGCAAACGGCAACGGAATGATTTGGGCGGTGCTCGATAAGACCAATACCCAGCTGGCGCTGCATCAACTGCTGCCGCAGGCCGGGCAGTTTCCGCAAGCCTCGGCGATTCTCAACCGCATTCGCGACATGGAAATTCATGTCACGGCCGGGGACGGAGCGGATGCCAAATTCCAGGCGGTTTGCGATTCAGACAGCGACGCCGATCAGCTCGCGGCCATGCTGCAGGGGGGCATCGTGCTGCGGCGCTATCAGGTACAGCAATCCGATCCGACGCTGGCAGAGGCGCTTTCGAACATCACCGTCAGCCCCTCGGGCAGCAGCCTGAACGTGGATATTCCCGTCAGCAGCGAGCAGATCACCGCCATGATTCGCGAGCGCGCTTTCGCCGTGCCCGTCCAGCCGTAAGCCCGACCATGCCGGAATTCCCCGCCCCCGCAGCGCCGCCGATTGCCCGCATATAGATTTTGTTTATAGCGGCATTAAAGAGATTGACAAAACGCGCCTCTCCGGAGTACCGTGCGCGTCAGCGTTTTACCGGAAAAATGAAACAAATGGTTCAGGGGGTTGTGTCAGCGAATCCGCCGCGAAGGCCGTTTCCCTGAATTTTCGTGGCGCGACCTGGCGCACGAGTGCCATCGCCGGGCGAGGTTCATTCGCAAGCACATCCCGAAAGCGAAACGGTTCGCCGCCGTAAATTCGCGAGAGGAGAGACACATGCACGGGCACGAGTACAAAACAGCAAGTAAAATTGCGGCGCGATTGCACTGGGGTTTCATCGCGCTTTTTCTGCTGTTCTTCGCCGCGCAGCCGCGGCTCGCGGCGCAAACCTCCTCCGCCGGCGTGGTGCTGGGCACAGTCACGGACGCGAGCGGCGGCGTCGTGCCGAACGTCGCGGTCACGCTCACCAATGTCGCCACGAACATCTCGACCCGGCAGACCACCAACGGGCGCGGCCAATATCTCTTTCCTCAAGTATCTCCGGGAAATTACTCGCTCACCTTCAAGGCACCCGGCTTCCGCACGGCGACAATTCAAAATGTCGCCGTGGAAGTAAATAAAAGTTTCACCGCGAACATGCAGATGCAGGTGGGCGCCGTCAACCAGACTGTCGAAGTACGCTCGACCACCCAGGCGGAACTGCAAACCACGGACGCACAGGTCGGCGATGTCATTGATAGTGTCGAGATTCAGCATCTGCCCACTCTGGGACGCAATGCGCTCGAACTCCGCAATCTCGAGCCCGCCACCACTCCCCAAAATAAGGGACAGCGGGATGAAGGCGGCACGGTTGCCGGCGCGCGCGGCGACCAAAACACGGTGACTCTCGACGGCGTGGATATTTCCGACAGCATTATCGGCGGCCAGGGCGCGCCGGGCATGATCGAAGGCCAGCCCGCCAGCACGGAAAATGTCGAAGAGTTCCGCACCAACGTTTCCAACCCCAACGCCACGTTTGGACGCTCCTCCGGCGGTGAAACCACACTGGTCAGCCGCTCCGGCTCAAACCATTTTCATGGCGACGCCTACTGGTATCATCAAAATTCGGCTTTCAACGCCAACACCTGGGACAACAATTATCTCGGCATCAAACGTCCGGAATTAAAAGACAATCGCGGCGGCGTCAGCATCGGCGGGCCGATCATAAAGAACCGGACTTTCTTCTTCAGCAATTACGAAATTCACCGTTTCCCGCAGCAGGTCACTTTCGTTGACACCGTGCCGACCGCTTCCCTCAAATCCGGCATTCTCACTTTCAACGATGCCAACGGAACTCCCACTCAATATAACCTGCTCACTTCTACAGCCTGCGGCTCGTCGGGCGGCCAGCCCTGCGACCCACGCGGCTTGGGCATCAGTCCCACCGTGCAGGCGCTCTGGAATTTATTGCCTCCGGGCAACACCGCGGGTGGCGACGGACTCAACACCACGGGCTATGGCGGAGCGGTCTCTGAGCCGATTAAAGATGATGACGTCAGCTTCCGGCTCGACCACAGCTTCACCGACAAGCTCCATTTCTTTGGGCGCTACTTCTATGACCGGGATTTGGTTCCGCTCGGACAGCTCGATATCGAGAATGGCAAGCCCACCGCTGTCGGCGGCGCACCGGATCGCAACGATGGCGCATACGGCGGCCTCGATTATGAAATCTCCGGAAACATGAGCGACGATTTCCGCTTTGCCTGGATTCGTTCTCGCGCCGACGTTATCGGCGAATCGGCGACCGCGTCGGCTGCGGCCCTCAATCTTCCCGGCACCGCCAGCACCGTGTCCAATTTGCCGGTCGGCCTTCAGCCGGCCACAACGTACCTGAATGTCCCCATCGATAATCAGGTCGGTATCGCTCGTACGCAGCTTCTCAACGGCGTGACCAAGGAGTTCGTCGACAGTTTTTTCTGGAACAAAGGCTCTCACACGATTGTGGCGGGAACCGAGATTCGTCTGCTGCCGTTTCTCCTCGCGCACACCGATCACAACATCGCCACCACTTCTCCGGTGGCTTCGCTCGATGCGACCGGGCTGACCGGAAACATAACCATCCCGGCGTCAGATACCCCTCCGATTTGCAGCGGCTCGGTAACCACCAATTGCCTTCAGCCCAATGACGTCGCTCGGTGGGATTCGCTGTATGTCGGCACGCTGGGCATTGTGAATAATGTGAGCCTCGTCGGCACGCGCAACGGCAATCTGCAGCCCTATCCGCTGCTGACGAACATCAACAGCAACACCACCGAAGGAGCGTACGATTTTTACGTTCAGGACACTTGGCGCGCCACGCGCAGCCTAACGCTCACGTACGGTCTAAGCTACGGCTGGCAAACGCCTCCTCACGAGGCCAACGGCCTCCAGTCATTGCTGGCCAACAACGACACGGGAAACAGCATCATCGGCGCCAACAGCTATATCAACGCCAAAGAGGCCGCCGCGCTGCAGGGCAATCCCTACAATCCCACTTTGAGTTTTGTACCGATTCGCGATTCCGGCCGGAGCAGCCTCTACAACACGGATTGGTCGGATTGGGCGCCCCGGGCTTCCGCTGCCTGGAATCCTTCGTTCAAATCCGGCGTTCTGGGCCGGCTTTTTGGCGATCGCAAAGCCGTCCTTCGCGGCGGTTTCGGCATTTCGTATGACCGCACCAATATTGTCAGCAACCTGCTTTCCTCATTGCTCGGGGTCGGATTTAGCGACGTCTTTACCATTTCTCCGTTGTGCAACGCTTCGGGGACGCCCGGCGGCGGCTGTCCGGCCAATCCCACGCCCGGCGTGAATCCCGCGCTGAATAACTTCCGCGTCGGCCAGGATGGCGCCATTCCGCTTCCCACGGTCACAGGCCTGACTTCGCCCATCGTACCGTCCAGCTTCAATCTCTTTGCCAACCCATCCGCCGGAGAAGTGGACGCCGTCGGCGTGGATCCCAACTACAAAATCGGCCGCAACTACATGTTCGATCTCACCATTCAACGCGAGCTTCCCGGCAATCTGTTGCTCGAAACGGGCTATATTGGCCGGCTGGGCCGCCGTCTTCCCAGCGCCATCGATCTCGATGCGTCTCCCTATTTTGTGAAGGATCCGACGAGCGGGCAGACCTTTGCGCAGGCCTTCGATAATGTGGGCTGCGTCCTGCGGGGAAGCAGTGGGCAGCAAATCACTTCGTCATTCACCTGCCCCGCCACTGTTCAAAATCAGCCATTCTTCGAAGACCAATTGCCGGGCCTCGGCGCGTTGCTCGGGCCGGGCGTCAGCTCCACACAGGCCATGGCCGCGCTTGTGGGTCCCAATATGGCGAACGGCGACGCTTTCACCACTTTTCTGGTCATGGATTCCTATCGCGATCTCATCGGAATGCCCAGCTACAACAATCTTCAGGTTTATGCCGCGAATTTGCTTGAAACCGGCCAGGGGATCTCGAACTACAACGCGTGGTTCGTCACGCTGCACAAGCGTGTTTCCCACGGCCTGCAATTCAGCGTGAACTACACTTTGTCGAAATCGCTCGACGAGCAGGGCCAGGTTCAAAATAACGTGGCCCGGTTCACGACGCCGTATAACCAGAAACTGCAGTACGGACCCTCCATTTTCGATCATCGCAACGTCATCAATGCCATCTACGATTACGAGTTGCCCTTCGGCGAAGGGCGCCGTTTCAGTTCCCGCAGCCGCCTCGCGAACAGATTCATCAGCGGCTGGTACACTGCGGGAATTTTCACCGCGTCCAGCGGAGTGCCCGTCTATCCGACGCAGGCAGGCAATTACGGCAGCGGACTCTCGGCAAACAGCGGCTCTGTGGCCCTCATCCGCACGGCCGGCGTAAGCACCGGCGTCAATTCCGGCGTCTCCGGCTCGAATGGCTTTGGAACTTCCGGCAACCCCGCTGCGGGAGGCACAGGCATCAATCTATTCTCCAATCCGCAGCAGGCGGCCTCCTCATTCCGCGTCCCTCTCTTGAGCGTGGACGGCCGCACCGGCGAAGCCAATCCCATCTACGGTCTGGGCTTCTGGAATTTCGACATGCGCGTCGGCAAAGTTACCTCGATTACCGAAGACGTAAAGGTGGAGATTTCCGCGGACGCTTTCAATCTATTCAACAATGTGAACTTCGCGAACCCAAGCCTGGATTTAACGAATCCGGCAACCTTCGGCGTGATTAGCTCCACGCAGTTATTCACCAATCGCAATTCCTCGGCGCGGTATTTGCAACTGGGCCTGCGTGTGGAGTTTTAGTCGCAGCGGGAGCTTTGCGCGCGGATAAAGCTTCGTAGTTGTTTTGTGCGGCCGCTCCTTTGCGGCTGCGCTCGCCTTCGAGAGGAATCAACTGCGGGAAGAGGCGGGATTGTTGTGAAAGTGCTTCACCAGCGTTTTGCCGTCTCCCGTTGAAAGCTGCGCCCTGCTTCCGTTTCCATTGCGCGTCTGCGCGGTCACATGGCTGGCGGCGCCCGCTCGCCGGATCTTTACTTCCACCCGGTCGTCGCGCTCTTCAATCACCACCCGGCAGCCGCATTCACGCCGCTCTTCGACGCCGAGCTCCTTCTTGCATTCCGTCTCCACTTCATCCGCAAAACCCTGCTGCTCGATTCTCGACAGGCCGTGCCGGCCGCTGATATGCTCAATCGCGGCGCGAATGCCCGCGCGCACCCGCGCATCATCGCTCGCTTCAAGTTCCGTGCGCACAATGTCAGCGTCCACTCTTTTCCACCACGTGAATTTCGCAGGCGTCCCGGCAGTCGGGGCAGTAATACAGGCCGTCTTCGCACAACCGAATTGCGTGCTGAGACTGGCAATACGTGCAGTACTTCTCGCACTCGCAGTATCGTTCTTCCCTGTCGCATTGCGCGCAAACCACAGGCCCGCTCATGGGATCTCTTCTCCCGACCGCTCTGGACCTCATATTAGGCCATCGGTCGGCCTCCGGCAAGCAGGTTTCCACTGCAAATTCGCCAGGTCGGCACCCCACTTTGCAAGGTATCAGCCGTTCGAAAAGGATGACGAATGTGCTCGGCTCATAGACTCATGCCGCCAAATTGGGTTCCGGCTCATGGAATCAGCACAACGGATTTTTCCGGCGGAGCGGAGTGCAGCGTAATTGCGGCGGAGGCGAGCCCTGTGGAGCGCGCGGTCAGTCGAATCGCACCTGCCTGCCTTTCCGACTGGACAATCACTTGCGCCAGCCCGTTGAAAACCTTCCTCCTTGACGCCTTGTCCGGCTCGTGACTGGCCGGATTCCCATTCCCCACGCCAATGATTTTGCCCGGCCCGGAAATCTCAAATGCCATCTCATTTTCGGCAGTCGGCACCAGACGCTTCTGTATGTCGAGCACCGCCACGCACACAACCGAAACGTCCCTGCCGTCTGCGGCAATTGCCGCGCGATCCGGTGTCAGTTTTATCGCCGCGGCCGCGCCCGTGGTTTCGCGCCGGCTCGTGGCGCACGCGCGGCCGTCTTTGTAACCTCGCGCCAGCAGAATCCCGGGCGCATATTCCACTTCCCACTGCAAATGCCCGCGGCGGGGCATTTCTTTTCGGCCGAAGCTTCTTCCATTTAGAAAAAGCTCCACCTCGTCGCAATTTCCATGGACCCAAACCTGAATCGGCCGTCCCTCGCGCCCCTGCCAATTCCAGTGCGGAAACAGATGCAGCACCGTTTTGCCGCTCCACCACGCCTGATAATAAAAATACGTGTCTTTGGGAAAGCCGCAGGTGTCCATGATTCCAAACTGCGAGCTGATGCACGGCCATTTGTACGGCGAAGGTTCACCGCGATAATCGAAGCCGGTCCACGCAAAAGCTCCGGCGGCAAACCGGTGCGCGCTGTAAAAATTCCACCACTCTTCCGCCGTGGCGGCGTAATGCCCGGGCGTATTCACGTCGTACGCGGACATAAATCCCCGCGCCGCATCGTTCGCGTAAATGCCCCGCGTGCTGAGTGCGCTCGCGTCTTCGCTGCCGATAATCGGCTTCTCGGGAAAATCGGCGTGAAACTTATCCATGTCGCCGTTGTGGAAATAATTGCAGCCCTGCACATCCACAACCGCCGAAGCGCCCTGACCCCAATGATTATTCATCGCCAGAGTTACGGGCCGGGTCGGATCGAGCCTTCGGACAAGCCGCTTCATCGCCGCGCACATCCGCGCTCCGCTGGGCGTGCCCTGCAGCGGCTCTTCATTCCCCATGGACCACAGAAAAACGCAGGGATGATTGCGGTCGCGCCGCACCATGCGTTCCAGCTGGCTCAAACCCTCGCGGCTCGAAGAAAACATCCGCGTCTCGTCCATCACCAGCAGGCCCAAACGGTCGCAGGCATCGAGCAGTTCCGGCGTCGGAGGATTATGCGAAGTACGATACGCATTGGCTCCCATTTCCTTCAATTTCGCGATGCGAAAATATTGCAAACGATCCGGCAGCGCCGAACCCACTCCCGCGTGGTCCTGATGATTGCACGTGCCCTTGATTTCCACGCGCCTGCCGTTCAAAAAGAAACCGTCGCTCGGATCAAAACGCATTTCACGAACGCCGAAGCTCGTTCGACACTGGTCCGTAATTTGTCCGCCGCTTTCGATTTGCGTCACCACCGAGTACAAATGCGGATCTTCCAGCGACCACCGGCGCGCGTTTTCCAGCCGCAGCTTTTGCACAACTTTCTTGCGGCCCCAGCCGCGGACCAGGGCCCGCGCCGGCGCCGCTTCCGCCCGGCGCTTTCCGCCCGCATCAAAAATTGTTTGCCTCACGCGAAATGATTTTTGCCCGTCCTGGTCGTTCTGAATTTCCGTCTCCACGGAAACGCTTGCCGCAGTTCCCTGCGTTTCGGACTTCACGAAAACGCCCCCGTGCGCCGCGTGCAGCGCATCTGTTTTTGTGAGCCAAACGTGGCGATAAATCCCTGCGCCTTCGTAAAACCATCCTTCATGTTCGGTCGCGTCCACGCGAACGACCAGAACGTTTTTCCCGCCGTAATTGGCAAAATCCGTAATATCGAAACGAAACGGCGCGTAGCCGCTCAAATTCCGGCCCAGGTAAATTCCATTCAATACCACCATCGCATCGCGAAAAACGCCGTCAAACTCGATTGCCAGCCGCCGGCCCGAATCGCTTTGCGGGATTTCGAACGTCCGCCGGTACCATCCAATGCTCGTCTCCGGAAAATTGCGGCCCACGGGCTTGAATCCGAAATCAACCAGCTCCGGCGCATCCACAAACGGCAGTCCGACCGCAAAATCGTGCGGCAAATCAATCGCTTCCCAGCCGCTATCGTCAAAATCCTGACGCGCCGGCCGGCAGAATTCGCCGGTTTTCGCAAAGGCGCTGTGAATGCCGAATCCGAAGTCCTTCGCCGGATCCGCTGCGTTTCCGAAATGGAAGCGCCAGCCGAAATCCATCAGCAGACGCTCGCGCGGCGACGAACTCTCTTCTCCTCCGGTGCTCGGTTGCACGGTGCTTCCCGCGCTCGCGGATTGACCCCGCTCCGCTTCGAGCATGCCGACCGTCGCCGGCGCTATCGCACCCATTTTCAGCATTTCCCGCCGCGACCACCGGCTCAAGTGTGAACGACTCTTGGCGATTTCCGTTCTCCTTTCCGCCGCCCATCGCGCCGTAATCTACAGACGCGCCATAATACATTGCCGAATCCATTTGTGCGACCCTTCGATTGACACTCGCGCAGGCGCATGCTAGTTTCAGCTTTGCACCAACAGCGAAGCCATTCCGACGACGCGAAATCTTCGATAAGCGAGCCATTCGTTCGTGAGCACTCCGGCAAAAGCTGAACTGCGCAAGACCGCGCTTAACTCCAAACACCGGCGCATGAACGCCAGGATGGTGGATTTCGGCGGCTGGGACATGCCCGTGGAATATTCCGGCATTCTTGCCGAGCACGAAGCGGTGCGCACGCGCGTCGGCCTTTTTGACGTCAGCCACATGGGGGAAATCGAAATCCGCGGCCCGCGTGCGCTCGATCTGGTTCAATACGTCACCTGCAACGATGCTTCGAAGCTCTCCGTCGGTCAGGCGCAATATTCCGGATTGATGACCCCGCAGGGCACTTTTGTGGACGACCTGCTGGTCCACAAATTTTCCGGTACCCACTATTTTCTCTGCGTGAACGCCGGCAATCAGGACCGCGACTACGCGCATATCGTCCAGCACAACAAATTCGGCGCGCAGGTCGAAAACGCCGGCTCGCGCTACGCGCAAATCGCCGTTCAAGGCCCGCGTGCGCTGGAATTGCTCCAGCGGCTCACCGAAGTTCCCCTCGCCCCGATCAAATACTACTGGTTCACCCAGGGAACTGTCGAAGCGGTTCATTGCATCATCGCGCGCACCGGCTACACCGGCGAAGACGGCTTCGAGATTTATTTCCCGCCCGAATTCGCGGAGAAACTTTGGGATGCGCTCATGGACTCCGGTCAGGACCTCGGCGTGATGGCCTGCGGCCTCGGCGCGCGAAACACTCTCCGCCTCGAAGCCGGCATGGCCCTCTACGGCCACGAAATTGATGAAACGACCACCCCCTGGGAAGCCAATCTCGGCTGGATCTGCAAGGTTGAAAAGGGCGACTTCCTCGGACGCGACCCGCTTCTCAAACAGAAAACTGCCGGCCTTACCCGCATCCTCGCCGGTTTTCAAATGGAGTCCCGCCTGATTGCTCGCGACGGTTACAGCGTGCTGGAAGGCGAGCGCGTTGTGGGCGCGGTCACCAGCGGCGGCCCGGCTCCCTTTTTGAAGAAAAATATCGGTCTCGCTTACGTCCCGCTGCACCTGAACAAGCCCGGAACAAAAATCGGTATCGCCGTGCGCTCGCAGACCGCCCCGGCGAAAATCGTTACGGTCCCGTTTTATAAGCGGCCCAAATAAACACAGGAGCAAAAATGTACCCCGCGGATTTTCGCTACACCAAAGACCACGAATGGCTTCAAATTTCCGGGACCTCCGGAACCATCGGCATCACCGATTACGCGCAGCACGCGCTCGGCGACGTCGTTTTCGTCGAGCTGCCCAAAGTCGGAGCGAAGGTGAAAGCCGGCGACATCCTCGGAACCGTCGAGTCCGTCAAAGCCGTGAGCGAAGTTTACAGCCCGGTCAGCGGCGAGGTCCTCGAGGTGAATTCCGACTTGGCGACCGCCCCGGAAAAAATCAACCAGGACCCCCATCGCTCCGCATGGCTTGCCAAAATCAAAATCGCCGACGCCGCGGAAGCCGCCAAACTGATGGATTCCAAAACGTACACGGAATACGTCGCCGAAAAGGAGAAGGAACAGACCGCCTGATGCGTTACCTTCCCAAAAGCCAATCCGAGCGCCGCGAAATGCTTGATGCGATCGGCGCAGAATCCATTGAGACGCTGTTCGAAACGATTCCCGCAAAATACCGCCTGACGCAGCCGTTGCCGTTGCCCGGGCCTTTCTCGGAAATGGAAATCCTGGATTACTTCCGCGCGCGCGCGGCGGAAAATTCCCGCGGCTATACCTCGTTTTTGGGCGCCGGCGTCTACCAGCACGTGAAATCCGTGGTCACCGACGCACTCGTGCAGCGCGGCGAATTTCTCACCTCCTACACGCCTTATCAGGCGGAAATCTCGCAGGGAACCTTGCAGGCGATCTTCGAATTTCAGACGCTGATGTCTCAGCTCACCGGCCAGGAAGTGGCGAACGCATCCATGTATGACGGCTCAACCGCGCTCACCGAAGCCGTGCTCATGGCCGAACGCCTCACCCGCCGCCATCGTATTCTCGTGGCAACCACCGTTCATCCCGAATACCGCCAGGTCCTCGCCACCTATGCCAAACACCTCGGAATTCGCGTCGAAGAGTTTGGGTTCGCGCGCTCGGGACAGGCGGATCTGAACGCAATTTCCGATTCTTCATGGAATGAAGCTGCCGCCGTAGTCGTCCAGTCGCCGAATTTCTTCGGCGTGCTCGAAAAGCTGGAACCCATCGCGCAGCGCGCTCGCGGCGCCGGCGCCCTGCTGGTCACCTGCGTCACCGAGCCGGTTTCGCTGGGCATCGTGAAGCCGCCGGAAGAGGCGGATATCGTCGCACTCGAAGCGCAAAGCTTCGGCGTGCCTCCGAGCTATGGCGGTCCGTTCGTGGGCGTGATTGCCGCACGCGAAAAATTCGTGCGACAAATGCCCGGCCGTCTTGCCGGAGAAGCGCTCGATGCCGCCGGCCGCCGCGGATTTTGCCTGACTCTCGCCACGCGCGAACAGCACATCCGCCGCGAAAGGGCGACTTCAAATATTTGTACCAATGAAGCGCTCTACGCCCTGGTCGTTGCCGTTCATCTCAGCCTGTTGGGAAAAGAAGGTCTGCGCGAATTGGCCGCGCAAAATCTCTCCAAGGCCCGCTTTGCGCGGGAGCAGTTGGGGGGAATTCCGGGGATCCGTTTCCCGTTCTCGGGCGCGACCTTCAACGAATTCGTCGTCGAGTTCCCGCGGGCGGCGAAGCAAATCAATGAAAAATTGCTCGCCGAGAAAATCATCGGGCCTCTCGCGCTCGATAAATATTATCCGGAGCAATCCCATCGCGCCCTGGTCTGCGTCACGGAAACCATGCCGCGCGCCGAAATCGAGCGTTTCGCATCCTCGCTGCAAAGAATTCTCGCGAATTAGAAACGGAGTGAGCTTTGGATCCGAAAAATATCGTTGCCGAAATCGAATCCGCCGCCGGCGTCAAAAACGCCGCCCGCCATGTCAGCCGCAATGAAGGCCTGATTTTTGACAAGTCCGTCCCCGGCAAGCGCGGAATGGAGCTGCCGCCGCTCGATGTGCCCTCCGTGGACCCCGCCGCGGCTCTCGGCGCGGAATTCGTTCGCGACAGCGTGGAAGGATTCCCCGAGGTCAGCGAAATTGAAGTCGTACGCCACTTCACGCGCCTTTCCACCTGGAACTACGCCATTGATCTCGGCATGTATCCCCTCGGCTCCTGCACCATGAAATACAATCCGCGCGTCAACGAATTCGTGGCGCGCTTGGACGGCCTGGCGACCGAGCATCCCCTGCAGCCCGATGAACTTTCGCAGGGCTGCCTGCGCATCCTTCACGACTTGCAAAAATGCCTCCTGGAAATCACCGGAATGGACGCCGCCTCGCTCGAGCCGGTCGCCGGCGCGCAAGGCGAACTGACCGGCCTGCTGCTCATTCGCGCTTATCTGGAAAGCAAGGGCAATCCGCGCAAGAAGGTCTTGATCCCCGATTCCGCCCACGGAACCAATCCCGCTTCCGTGGTGATTTCCGGCTATGAAGTGCAAAACATCAAATCCAATGAGCGCGGCCAAATTGACATCGCTCATTTCCGCGACTTCGTTACCGAGAATGTTGCCGCGTTGATGATCACCAATCCATCCACACTCGGCATATACGAAGAAAATATTGCCGAAATCGCGGAAATCCTTCATTCGCGCGGCGCCCTCCTCTATATGGACGGCGCCAACATGAACGCGCTCGCCGGAATCACTCGCCCGGGCGATTTTGGCGTGGACGTCATGCATTTGAATCTTCACAAAACCTTTTCCACGCCGCACGGCGGCGGCGGCCCGGGCGCCGGACCGGTCACCGTGAAAAAAATCCTCGAACCGTTTCTGCCCGTGCCGGTGGTTACGCAGAAAAACGGCCGATTCGCGCTCGATTGCGCGCGGCCCCATTCCATCGGCCGCGTGCGCGCCTACTGCGGAAATTTTGGCGTGCTCCTGCGCGCCCTTGCTTACACGCTCGCCTATGGCCCCGGAATTCGCCAGGCCACCGAAGACGCGGTTCTCAATGCGAATTATGTTCGCAAAAACCTGGAAGGCGTTTACGACCTGCCCTACAACCTGCCCTCCATGCACGAGGTCGTCTTCAGCGATGCCCGCCAGCGCAAACATGGCGTCAATACCATGGATATTGCCAAGCGCCTGATCGATTACGGATTTCATCCGTACACCACCGCCTTTCCGCTCATCGTTCCCGGCGCTCTGATGATTGAGCCCACCGAATCGGAATCGAAAGAAGAATGCGACCTTTTCGTCGCCGCCATGCGTTCCATCGCCGCGGAAGCGGAAACCAATCCCGAACTGGTCAAAACCGCGCCGCATTCCACGCGCGTGGGCCGCCTGGACGAAGTCGCCGCCGCCCGCCGGCCCATCCTGCGCTGGAAGCCGAACCAGAATCAAAACGCGCAGAAGGAAGCCGCGGCGAACCCCGAGAAAGCGCACGTCGTCCCGACAGCCTGACAATCGCCCGGACAGCGGGCTTGCCCGGCAATCTGGTTGTCGCTTCCGCGTCCACTCCCTCGAATTGACGCAACACTCCCTAACGGATCAGCTATACTCGCCCTTCCGTCGCATGCGTTCGTTTCCCATGTTCTGCGCCAAATGCAAATAACGCCATGACATCCGACGAAGCTTCCATCCTCGCCGCCCATCTGCTCTCCCGCCTGCAGCGCGAATCCGCGATTACCGCCAGAGTCCTATCCGCACTTCCGGAAGACAAGGCAGGCTACAAAATTCATCCCAGGTCTCGCACCGCCCTCGAACTCGCCTGGCACATGATTTCCGCTGAGATGTGGTTTCTCGATTCCATTTTTCAGGGTGAATTCTACGCCGCTGCAACCAGTGTCGTCCCCGCGGAAATTAAGTCCGGCGCCGATGCCGCGGCGTGGTACGCGCAGCAATTCGACGCGAATTTCAAGAAAGCTTCGAAACTCAGCGGCGAATACCTCGCACAACCCATTTCCTTCTTCAGAAAATTCGATTCCCCCGGCGTGCTCTATTTTCAGGTGGCCCTCTCGCACACCATCCATCATCGCGGACAGCTCGCGGCCTATCTGCGCGCCATGGGCGCAAAAGTCCCCGCCATTTACGGGGAAAGCCTCGACGAACCGGCCGAGTAGCGGTTAACTCGCGCACAACGCCTCTGACCTTCTGGCGCTTTCCGCAGAAAGCAATTTTCCATTGCTCTGTTTTTCGGATTGGCCCTAAAGTTCTAGACGCAGCGATTTTTTCGATTCGGAGTTCTAAAACTGGCCCGCTGACGCTCGCTGCGAAAGCCAAGCGTCGGTGTGTGTGCGGTTCGGCAGAGAGGACACGCGGCGATTCGCGCGCATGCGGATTGCTCCGTAAAATCGTCGCAAAATCAAGAAAACAAATGACCTGCGGCAAAAAACGTGAGGAAAAATCTAATCGGTACACAAAACTACAGTCGCAAACAGGTAAGCCGCTGAAAACAAGCCATATAATTTTTTCTAATCGGGACTAAAATCGCGCATTCCGAGTTCGCGATTCATCAATAAATCTTGCTTGAGCCACACTTTCGGTGCCTTTCACCGGAACGGCTACTCGACAGGCCCGCGCCGTTTCCCTCGCGGCGCTTTCCCCTCCTCAGCGGGCACAGTCTGGTGCGCCGCGGGCCGAAGCGCCCGCGCATTGCTGTACTGCGCCGATTCGGTGCTCACAATTGCCGGCCCTGCGGGAATCTCCTGTCCGTGCCCATCCTCGCCCGCAGCGGCAGAAGCCGCCAGACCGGATGACGCCGGCTCGACCGCCACCAGCGCGCCTTCGGCTTCCTTGCAGAACGTCAGGCAATTCGCCGAGCGGTCCCAGTCCACGGAAAGCACGTCGCCCAGCCGGACTTGATCGGTCGCCAGCAGGCTCGCCAGCGGATATACAAGATAGCGCTCAATCGCTCGCTTCAAATGCCGCGCGCCGTACTTCATATCCGTGCCCTCTTTCAGCAAAAACTCGCGCGCCGGTTGCGTCACGCGAAACAGAAACTTCCCTTTCGCCGTTTCCAGCACGCGCTGCTGCACCATTCCCAGCTCGATATCCAGAATCATTTCCAACTGGGCTTCGCGCAGCGGATGAAACACGACCACTTTGTCGAGCCGGTTCATGAACTCGGGCGAGAACTTCCGCTTCGCCGCTTCCGCCGCGGTGCGTTCGATTTTCTGCTCCAGGCGCGCGGGGCTGTCCACGGCGGCCGCAACGGGAGCGAAACCCAGTCTGCCGGTCATCAGCTCGGTGATTTCCGAGCCGCCCAGATTCGAAGTCAGGAAAATCATCGTCTGCGACAAATCCACGCGGCGGTTGTCTCCGAGCGTCAGCGTGGCCTTGTCCAGCATTCCCAGAAGCAACTGCCACAGCGCGTCGGACGCCTTTTCGATTTCATCGAAGAGCAAAAACGACAGCTTTACTTTTTCCGTATGAAATTGCGCGAGCGCTTCCTGGGTAATGAGCGGATGCGTCTCCCGGTGCCCCAAATATCCCGGCGGCGAGCCGATCAGCTTGGCGATTTCGTGCGAATGCTGAAACTCCGCGCAGTCCACTTTGATTACCGCGCGCGGATCGCCGAAAATCACCTCCGCGGTCGCCTCCACCACGCGTGTTTTCCCCGCGCCCGTGGGACCGAGGAACAACAGATTCCCCACCGGACGCCCCGGCGAATTCAAGCCCGCGCGAAACACCTGGTACAGGTCCACCACAGCCTGCACCGCTTCGTCCTGGCCGACGATTTTTTGCCGCAACGCGGTCTCGAAATCGCGCGACTCGCGGCTGCGTTGCGTCGGATCCAAATGTTGTGACTGGGTTGCCATTTCCCTTTCTCCCCCTACCGGTAGGCCCGGTTCCCTGCCATTGCGCGCGGCTTCACGCGCTCGAACTGCTCGAGTTTGATATCGACCGTGGACCGTAGGAGCCTCAACTGGGTTACGAGCTCCTGTCCGGAACCAGACTGATCCGGCAGGAGTAAAAGTGGCGGCGACAAATCCGCAAGATCCAAATTGATCAAGCGCAGGGAGTTGAGCAATTGCTTCACGTACGGAGAACGCGGATCGAACAGCTCCACCCGGCTGTTCACTTCCTCTCTGAGGCGCGACCAATCCAGCTCGAGCATGGGGTGACTGCGGGAAACTTCGCGAACCACATCGTCCGTAATCCGCGGCCGCTCGCCGAGCTTGGCCAGGTAAAGCTGCTCCACCTTGCCGCGCCGGCGGACGTTGTGCACCAGATAGTACGAATTGCCCTTCCGCCTTACGAACGCCACGATCGCCCCCTAAGAGCCCATCGCGTTGCGTAGTGTACGTATCGTCCACTACGCTGTCAATAGTATGATGTCCGCTATGGCTACGCGTTGCTTCTAATGAGTTATTAGTACTGAAAATTGCCCGTCACGATGCAAAATCCTGCGTGTTTTGAGAAGGAATTTGGGCGGATGTACAGCGCGAGCGCAACTTGCTTCTGCTTCGTATACTTAATTAGATGCCAAATGAGCAAATATGTTCCCGGATGGAACGAGTTTTCCTTTTCCTTGATGCGAGCATAAAGGAATCACATCGTGTATTTTTGACGGTCTAGTCCCATCGCGCCGCGATGACCAAAATCGCAGCGAAGGAGAATCGTAAAATGCCGAAAGCGCGCTCGCGCGGCTGGCAGTACATCTATGAATTCGTCAAGCGCATTCCGCGCGGCCGCGTGGTCACCTACGGCCAAGTGGCGCGTTTGCTCAAAGTCCCGGGGGGCGCGCGCAGCGTGGGGTACGCGATGGCCGGCTGCCCGTCCGGGCAGGGCATCCCGTGGCATCGCGTTGTGGGCGCCGGCGGCCGACTGCTTCCTCGCGAACCCTACGCCAGCAAACAACACATGCTTCTCCGAACCGAAGGAACGCAATTCCGGGGAATGAAAGTGGACTTGCAGGCTCATCAATGGACGCCGGTGAAACGGCGCGGCACGTCAAAACGGGCGGGCCCATCGCAGCCTCGCCGCAAAGCGAGTTCGCGCAACCGTTCAGCGATGTGATAAAAAGGTGTGTCAAAAATAATCGAACGACGGAATTCATGAGCGAGACACTGATCCAGGTCGAAGGGCTGTTCAAAAACTACGGCCCGGTCGAAGCCCTGCGCGGCGTCAGTTTCCAGGTGGAAGCCGGCGAGCTTTTCGGACTCCTGGGACCCAACGGCGCCGGAAAAACAACGACGATTGAAATTCTGGAGGGCCTGCGCCCGCCCGATCGGGGCATTGTCCGCGTCTGCGGTCTTGATCCGCAGCGCGAATCGATGGAGATGAAAAACATCACCGGAGCATCGCTGCAATCCACGGCCCTGCCGGACAAAATTCGGGTGGCCGAAACGGTGGAAATGTTCGCCCATTTTTACCGCAACCCGCGCGATCCGGAGGAGCTGCTCCGGCGCTTTCAGCTCGAAGAAAAGCGAAACAGTTTCTATCACCATCTCTCGGGAGGGCAGAAGCAGCGGCTGGCCCTGGCCCTCGCTCTTATCAATGATCCGCGCGTGATTTTCCTTGACGAGCCGACCGCGGGGCTTGATCCGCAAGTGCGGCGGGAGATTTACACCACGCTGGAAGATCTCAAAAAGGAGAAGAAGACGATCCTTCTGACCACGCACTACATTGAAGAGGCCGAGCGCCTCTGCGACCGCGTTGCGATTATTGACAACGGGCGCGTGATGGCTCTCGGCACGCCGCGCGAACTCAAGCAGCGCTCCGCGGGAATTACGCGCATTGAAGTGCGGCTCAGCCCCGAACCGATGAACGGCGCACTCGAAAAGCTGGAAGGAACCATCGGCTGGAGCCGGGAGGGCGACATTTTCGCGCTGCGCTCCCATGCACCCACCAAAACGATTGTGTCTCTCGTGAAATATCTCGAATCGGAGGGGCTTGAGCTTCAATCGCTCGAAATGCAATCTCCATCGCTGGAAGACGTTTTTCTGGAGCTCACCGGCCATCGCCTGCGAGAGTAAATCGCAATTTCAAGGCGATGCACATTGTTCGCGCTCAGAAATCCACGTGCAGTCGAAGGCCGGGGACGAAAACCGGTCCGCGCGCCATGTTGTAGCCTGGATTGTTAATGTGCTGGAGATCTGCGGATGCGTAGAAACCGCTCCAGAGATGAAACGTGTAAAACGCTTCGACAATCTTCTCCAATCCGTAATCCAGTCCGCCGTCGCCAAGCTGAAAACCGAGGCCCCCGAGCGCCAGATACTCGCGGTGCGCGGCGGTTAAGCCGTTCGCAACGAACGCCAGGCCCGCGCGGTCGTTCGCGCGGCGCCAGCGCCCTCCCATCGCAAATCCACCGATCTCCGCCGTGCGGTCGCATTCCGTATAGGCAAACGACTCATTCCGCCCGTCGCTCCATCCCAGCCGTCCGAACACGCCCACATCATCGGGCAATTCCTGTTCGAAATTCAGCCCGAATCCGTATTTTCGGCGCCCCTGCCTGCGCGTGGCGATTATTTCCGGCGTTGGCGTCTGCCCGTGCAAATATTCGCTAATCGCCTGCTCATAGTTTCCCATGTCGGCATGATTCAGATAGGCCAGAAGCCGCACGGCGCCGGGCCGACCGCGGAGCGCCTTGCCGGTAAAATCAACTTCCCAATTTTCCGCGCGAGCGCGCGCCAGGTCCGCGTCCAGGTGAATTCCATTGGCGACCTTGGGCATCAACGCCTCGGCGAACCGGGCGGAAAACCCGCCGTCGTCGAACTCGACCATCGCGGCATCGGTATAGCCGCGCGTGTTCGCGGCATAGTCGTAAGCCGCATCGTTATCCACAGCCCAGTTTAGAAACTGCAAATGGCTGTCGCCGCCGTAGGTGTTCGTGTCGAAAAAATCCACCAGGCTGAATTTGCCCGCGCGAATCTCGATGCGCCGCACCGGTACGCGATCGGCCAGCGTGAAGCTGGTCGCTTCCCGCCCTTCAGACTGCATCCGGGCGCTCAGCGGGATCACTTGCCGAATCATGGCCCGCGCCAGATAGGGCTTTTCATTCACGCCCACGCGGACCGCATCCAAATCCGTAAAACCGGCCAATCCCAGCGTGTTGCTGATGCCGTTTCCGCCGCTGTCCTCAACGTCGAGATAGATTTCCGTGTTGCGGGTAAGCTCATAGCCGGTGTAGAGCGTAAAAACTCTGGTAACAGCGCTCTCCGCCTGCGGGCGCAGGCTGTTCGGCCCGCTGTACGCAGCCGGAAAAGACGGGTGCCATTGCAAAACGATGTTTGCCTGTCCGGAAATCCAGAATCGGCTGGTTGCGGAGTGCGGAAGGAGCGTCAGCGGCGCACTCGAGTCCGGGTCAGCGGACGACGAATTCGTTTGGCGCAGAGCGGATTGCAGCGAGGATTGCGCGACGGAGGATGGGGAACTATCGTTTGGAGACGACTGCGCCTGCGCCGGCGCAGGGCACCACGTCATCCAACATGCGCCGAAGATAAAGACAAGCCGCCAGCGGGATGGGGTCATCAGCTACCTCGCCGCTCCCGTGCTTAGCACACGAACGAATACGCAAACCGGCTCGCATGTAAATCTCCGTCTAAAAAATCCGACGCCGGTAGGATACATACGCGCCTTTTCGTGTCAAGCCGAAAAGCCGCCGCAAAAATAAAAAAAGCGGTATCATTTTTGCTGCAACAAGGCTTTGCGGCGCGCAGCATTCCCCCTTTTTGGCGCGCGCCGAATGAGCGCGGAGGAAAAGATTTTCAAATGAGGCACACCTGGACGCTCTCAATGATGCGCATGCGCCTGGCGCTGCGAAATCGCGCCTTCTTCTTCTTTACCTTCGTGATGCCGCTCATTTTTTTGTTCGGCGCGGTCACCTTCTTTGGGGAGGGTTCCAGCGCGGTTACCGCGTACGTGCTCGGCGCGATTCTGACCATTACGGTGATGGGCAGCTTCTGGGGACTCAGCGTGCAACTGGTCACTTTTCGGGAGCAGGGCATACTTCGACGCTTCCGGCTCTCGCCGGTTCCCGCCAGCGCCATCCTGGCCTCGAGCGTTATCTCGAATTACTTTCTGACGCTGCCCATCGTGGTCATCGAAATTGTCGTGTGCCGCTACTTTTTTCACCTTCGTTCGTGGGGCAACCTGTGGGAGATTTTTGTTCTCGTGACGCTGGGTTCCGCGGCGTTCGCGGCCTTCGGGCTCATCGTAGCCAGCGTGACGAACACCATGCAAGAGACGCAAATGATCAATAATCTTCTCTGGACAGGGTTCCTGTTTCTTTCCGGCGCCACGATACCGCTGGTAAAGTTCCCCGGCTGGCTGCAGCGTGTGGCACTGTTCATTCCGGCGACGTATTTGGCTCGCGGGCTGGAATCCGCGGCCAACAATCTGGCCACTCGGAGCGAAATTATCACCGAGTTCATCGCGCTGCTCCTCGGACTTGCCGTGGCCTTTGAAATTTCCCGGCAAATTTTCCGCTGGGAACCGGAAGCCAAGCTGCATAAAAGCGCCAAGCTGTGGGTGGTTGTGGCTCTGCTTCCGTTTCTCTTCTTCGGAGCTTATGAAAACATCCGCGGCGACATGCTGAAGAACCTGCGACAGGATTTTGAATTCATCAACGGAACGGCTCGCGCACCGGCGCGCGCTCGCACCGGCACCAACCGCGTTGCGCCGGACACACGCGGAAGGGATTCGTCGCATTATCCTTATCCTGCGCGCGGAATTATTTTTTGCTCTCGGCGCTCGCCTTTTGTTTGGTTTCAAGCCAACTTCGCGGGGCTGATTCCTCCCGTGCGCATCGGCGAATTCGGATGGCCGGAAATGCACCATCCAAATTGGACGCTCCTACGCGCCGCTCGAATTTTGCCGGAGTTTTCCGGCTCTTCCGCCGTGTTATAATGTGGCCGTTGATTGCAGCCCGCCAAAGTCGCCTGTTGTATGCTCCTCCAGCGGTCGTTTTTGCTCAGCTGAAAACCTTCCATTCGCGCCCGGAGAAATGCCATGACCCTGAAAAAAACCGATAAGATCTGGCACAACGGCAAGCTGATAAACTGGGACGAAGCAAACATCCACGTGGTGGCCCACGTCGTCAGCTACGGCTCGGCGGTTTTCGAAGGCATTCGCTGCTACAAAACTCCCCAGGGCCCGGCGGTTTTCCGTCTGCGCGAACACATGGAGCGTTTGCGCAACTCCGCGCATATCTATCGCATGGATTATGCTTACTCCATTGAGGAGACCTGCCAGGCGGCGCTTGAGCTTATTCGCGCCAATCACATGGACGCGTGCTATATCCGTCCGATCGTACTTCGCGGCTACGGCGATGCCGGAGTGAATCCGTATAATTGCCCGATTGAGGTGTACATGGCGTGCTGGGACTGGGGCCGCTATCTGGGCGAAGAGGCGATCCGCAACGGCGTGGACGTCTGCGTCTCTTCGTGGAACCGCTCGGCGCCAAACACACTGCCGCAAATGTCCAAAGCGGCCGCAAACTACATGAATTCTCAGCTCATTCGCATGGAAGCCATGGCCAACGGGTACGTGGAAGGAATTGCTCTGGACGTGAACGGCTACGTCAGCGAAGGTTCGGGTGAAAATGTTTTCGTCGTGCATCACGGCAAAGTTTTCACGCCGCCGCTCGCAAACTGCGTGCTTCCGGGCATTACTCGCGACACGATGATGGAAATTTGCAACGACATGGGCATCGCAGTGGCCGAGCAGATGATTCCCCGCGAGATGCTATACATCGCGGATGAAGTTTTCTTCGCCGGCACCGCGGTGGAAATCACGCCGGTTCGGTCGATAGACAGAGTCAAAGTAGGCAACGGGGCACGAGGGCCGATTACCAAACAATTGCAGGATGAATTCTACGCTCTGGTCGGCGGCGTTAAAGAGGATCGCCGCGGCTGGCTCACACCCGTCCATGCCGGCGTAACCGCTCCTGTCGGCGTGCGCTAACCGGCGTTTTCCGGCGCGTGCTTTGCATACATTTCGTTCTGAGAGGGCGCCGATACTTCTTCAGCCGGCGTTTTTCCTTTTCCCTTTGGGTCTATTGAATCAAGATGAGTGAAGTTCGCGGCGCACGCAGGCGGCGCGTGGCCTTTCAAGGCGAGCGCGGCGCGTTCAGCGAGGAAGCAGCGCTCCAGCTACTCGGCGAAGACATCGAAACAGTTCCCGGTGCGACTTTTGAAGCTCTGTTCTCTTCCCTACGAGACGGCGCCGCCGACTACGCGCTTGCGCCCTTCGAAAACTCGCTCGCCGGCTCGGTACACAAATGCTACGATTTGCTGCTCGAGAGTAACTTGCAAATCGTTGCGGAAACGATTCTGCCCATCTCGCACCATCTGATCGGCGTTTCGAATGCGGAGTTTGAGCAAATCGTTTCCGTCGAATCACATCCCGTGGCCCTGGCGCAATGCGAGATTTTTTTTCGAGCGCATCCGCGCATCCGGCAACGGCCCGCGCTCGACACCGCGGGAAGCGTTCGTGAAGTGATTCGTTCCGGCGACCGGACGCGGGCGGCCATTGCCGGCAAGCGCGCGGCGGAGATCTACGGCGGTAAAATTCTGCGTGAACACCTCGAAGACCACCGCGAAAATTACACGCGCTTCCTGTTGCTGGCCGCTGAACCGGAATCAAATCCCGGCGCGGATAAGCTCTCGCTCGTGGTGCATCTGGAACATCGGCCGGGAGCGCTTCGGCGCGTCCTCGACGTTTTTGCCGCGCGCCATATCAACCTGCTGAAGATCGAGAGCCGGCCGATTGCAGGCCATCCGTGGGAATATCGCTTTTATCTCGACCTGCAGGCTTCGACGAACGATCCGGAGGCTGTACGGGCGCTCGAAGAGTTGCGCGGCCGCACGACTGCATTGCGCATTCTGGGCTGCTATCGCGCCCATCGGACGTGGCGGTCCCGAGGCCCGAGTTGACGACAGCCTGCCGTTCCTTTATACTGCACTGGCTGTAAGGATTTTGCGGTTCCTCTGCCCTTCTTCCCGAACATTTCCGAAGAGCTAAAGGCAGCGTGAATCGCCGCTTTTTGAGGGCCCATTGCCGTTTGAAACAAATGTTTCGGCGGCGTTTCGGATGCGCCTCAGAGGCGTCCTTCGAATCCCATCATCAGTATGAGGCGAAATGGCTGAAGCAACTTGCCGCCGCGAACTGGAGCTGGAAATTCCCGCGGAAAACGTACAGAAGACCACGGAAAAAATCGCGCGCGATCTGGCGCGTGTAGCGCGAGTTCCCGGTTTTCGCCCGGGGAAGGCCCCGGTGACGCTGATTCGCCGCCGGTTCGCGGAAGAAATCAAGGGCGAAGTGCTGGAATCGCTCGTTCCCGAATACATTCAACAGGCGCTCACCGAGAAGAAGCTGACGCCGATTACGCGGCCGCGCGTCGACAAAGTGGATTTCACCGAAGCGGGTCCGCTGAAATTTCGCGCCAGTTTTGAGGTGCTGCCCGACTTCGAGCTGGGCGATTACAAAAATCTGAAAATCGAAATCGAAGAAATCGCCGTCGGCGACGCCGAGATTGACAAAACGCTCGAAGAGATGCGCGAACGCGCGGCGACTTTCGTGCCCGCGGAGGGCCGCGCCGCACAAGACGGAGACTATGTTCAAGTGAAGCTGACCGGCACGCCGACGGGCGGGGGCGAACCGCTTCGCGCCGATAACGTCACCTGCCATATTGGAGCCGAGGAAACCCTGGCGGCCTTTAACGAGAATTTGCGGGGAGCCAATCCGGGCGAGACGCGCCGCTTCGAGATGAAATATCCGGACGATTATCCGGACGAGCAACTGAAATCGAAAACCTATCATTTCGCGCTGGAAGTCAAAGGAATCAAGGAGAAAAAGCTGCCGGAACTGAATGACGAGTTCGTGAAGGAGCTGGGCGAAGGAGCGCAGGGAGCGAAAAATTTAAGCGAACTGCGCGAGAAAATCCGTGAGCGGCTGAATGCCGCGCGCGACGAGCATCAGCAGGCGCAGGCGCGGGAAAAAATTCTCGAAGAACTTGTGAAGCGGCACGATTTCCCCGTTCCCGAGGCGCTTATCGAGCATCAGATGGACGTGCGACTGGAGCGGGTGGTGCGTTCGCTCGCCGCGCAGGGCGTGGATCCGCGGGCCGTAAATGTGGACTGGGTATCGATCCGCCAGCGCCAGCGCGACCGCGCGGACCGCGATGTAAAGGCGGAAATTTTGCTTGATCGCATCGCGGACGCGGAAAAAATCGAAGCCACGGACGAAGATGTGGAGAAGGAGATCGCCGCGATTGCCGAACGCAGTGGCGAATCCGCCGCAGCGATTCGGGCGCGCTTGACAAAAGATGACACGCTCGATAGGATTAAATCGAAATTGCGCAGTGATAAAGCAGTGGATTGGCTTTACCGCACGGCTCAAATTCAAACCATCGCTAAACGTGAAAAATAATTTCCCGGTTCGGGCTCTTCAGCGCGCCGATGACTCCCTGTGAGAGACATGGATAATTTTCGACACTATTCTACGACTCTGGTGCCCATGGTTGTGGAGCAAACCAACCGCGGCGAGCGCGCCTATGATATTTATTCGCGGCTGCTGAAGGATCACATTATCTTCATCGGCACGCCGATTGACGACCACGTGGCCAACCTGGTCACCGCGCAACTTTTGTTTCTCGCAGCGGAAGATCCGGAGAAGGACATTTCGCTGTATATCAACTCACCGGGCGGCGTCATTACCGCCGGAATGGCGATTTACGACACGATGCAGTTCGTACGGCCGGACGTCGTTACGTATTGCGTGGGTCAGGCGGCTTCCATTGCCGCGGTGCTGCTGATGGCCGGAGCGCCCAAGAAGCGCTATTCGCTTCCGAACGCCCGCATTTTGATTCATCAGCCGTGGCTGAGCGGGCTTTCCGGGCAGGCCACAGACATTGATATTCATGCGAAGGAGATTTTGCGCACGCGCGCCGGGCTGAACAAGCTCATCGCCCATCATACGGGTCAAACAGTGGAAAAAGTTGAGCGCGACGTCGAACGCGATTTCATTATGTCCGCTGAACAGGCGAAAGAATATGGGATCGTGGACGAGATTATCTCGAAGAGCCGTTGAGTTTCCGTTCCAAAAAGTTAGTATCTAAAGCGATGAGCCGACTCCCTGTTAGATTCCATTGGCGGTACAATAATGTGTAGATTTTATCCGAGGCGCGCGGGTGCGTCACAAGGAAGGCGGAAAAACTGGTGAAACGATTCAGCCCAGAGGAAGCGTTGCACTGCTCGTTCTGCCATAAAACGCAGGAGCAGGTCGAAAAACTCATTAGTTCGCCGTCCGAATATCCGCGCTCCTACATCTGCAACGAATGTGTCAGCGTCTGCCAGCAGATTCTCGAAGAGGAGAAACGCGACCAGACCACACCGGTGAGCCGGCGGTTGCCGCGCCCTCCGGAAATCAAGTCGTTTCTCGACGGGTATGTCATCGGTCAGGAAAAGACCAAGAAGAAGCTGGCCGTCGCCGTTTACAATCATTACAAGCGTATCTTTTTGAATCGCCAGCCGAGCGATGTGGAGTTGACCAAATCCAATATTTTGCTCATCGGGCCGACCGGAACCGGAAAAACGCTTCTGGCGCAAACGCTCTCGCGCATGCTCGAAGTGCCGTTCGCAATTGTGGACGCCACCACGCTTACGGAGGCCGGCTACGTCGGGGAAGACGTCGAAAATATCATTTTGAAGCTGCTGCAAGCCGCCGATGGAGACGTCCAAAAAGCACAGCAAGGCATCATTTACATCGACGAGATCGATAAAATCTCGAAGAAAGATGAAAATCCCTCGATAACGCGCGATGTTTCCGGAGAAGGCGTGCAGCAGGCGCTGCTGAAAATCCTTGAAGGAACCACGGCCAACGTTCCGCCGCAGGGAGGACGCAAGCATCCGCATCAGGAATTCACGGCCGTGGATACCACAAACATTTTGTTCATTTGCGGCGGCGCCTTCGTGGGCCTCGAACGCATTGTGGAGCGCCGCATCGGCCAAAAATCGCTGGGCTTCCATGCCGACGCGCAGCCGGCTACGCCGTCCCGGCGCAACATCGAGATGCTCGAACAGGCGCAGCCAACCGATTTGATTCGCTATGGACTAATCCCGGAATTTGTCGGGCGCCTGCCGGTTGTCGGCGTGCTGAGCGATCTGGATAAATCGGCGCTGATTCGTATTTTGCAGGAACCAAAGAACGCGCTTGTGCGTCAATACCAGAAGCTTTTTGAATTCGAAAACGTGCGCCTTAAATTCACGGACGACGCCCTGGAAACTGTAGCGGACCTCGCTCTGCAGCGAAAAGTCGGCGCTCGCGGCCTGCGCATGATTTTGGAAGACCTGATGCTTGACCTGATGTATCACCTCCCTTCTCAGCGGAAAATGCGCGACTTCATCGTGACCGCGGAAATGGTCAAGAGCCGGGAAATCAACTGGAGCCTGCTGGAAAAAGCCGGCTAACCGCGAAGGGGAAACTTCGGAACATATGTTTAGTCGCGAAAAATCGGAAACGAAGCGCGTTCCTATGATGCCAGTGAGGGAAATCGTCATTTTCCCGCAAATGATGAACCCTTTCATCGTGGGACGCGAAGCCTCGGTCCGCGCGCTGGAAGAAGCGCTGGCCGGCGAAAAGAAAATTTTTCTGGCCACGCAGCATGATGCTTCGGTGGACGATCCGCGTCCTGACGAAATCTATCAGGTCGGCACTCTGGCGAATATTGTCCAGAGCGTGAAACTGCCCGACGGCAACATCAAGGTGCTGGTCGAGGGCGCCGAGCGCGCGAAGATCGTGCAGGTCTCGAACGACGAAGGCTTCTTCCGCGCTACGATTCGAATTATCTCGGTCAAGACAGAGCCGAATCCGCAGCTCGAGCAGGCGGCGACGCGCGTAACCGGGCTTTTTGAGCAGTACGTAAAGCTCTCCCAATCTCTCAATTATGAAACGGTGATCGCCGCGGTGCGCGTGGACGATCCGGCGAAACTGGCGGACGCGATTGCGTCCAATTTGCAAATTCCCGTTGAAGAGAAACAGGAACTGCTTGAAATTTTTGATCCGCTCGAGCGGCTGAACCGCATCGGCGAGATTCTCGACGCCGAAACCGAAAAGCTGAACGTCGATCGCAACATCAATACGCGCGTTAAGCGCCAGATGGAACGCGCGCAAAAAGAGTATTACCTCAACGAAAAGCTCAAGGCCATTCAAAAGGAGCTCGGCCGCGGAGAGGCCGGCGAACTGGACCAGCTCAAAAAGAAAATTGAAACGTCCGGCATGCCCAAAGAAGTGCAGGACAAAGCGATGCAGGAGCTGAAGCGGCTGGAGATGATGCCGCCGATGTCCGCGGAATCAACCGTCTCGCGCAATTATCTGGATTGGATGCTTGCCGTGCCGTGGAAAAAACGCTCGCGCGAAATTCGCGACATCAAGCGCGCGGAGCAGATTCTTAATGAAGACCATTACGGTCTCGACAAAATTAAGGAGCGCATCCTGGAATTTCTGGCAGTGCGCCAACTGGTGAAGAATCCCAAAGGTTCGATTCTATGCTTTGTCGGCCCTCCGGGCGTCGGAAAAACTTCGCTGGCCATGTCCATCGGCAAAGCTACGGGACGGAAATTCGTGCGCGTCTCTCTGGGAGGCGTGCGCGACGAAGCTGAAATTCGCGGGCACCGGCGCACTTACATCGGAGCGCTGCCCGGGCAAATTATCCAAATGATGCGCAAAGCCGGCGCGGTGAATCCGGTATTCGTGCTGGACGAAGTGGACAAAATGTCTATGGATTTTCGCGGCGATCCATCCGCGGCCTTGATGGAGGTTCTGGACCCCGAGCTCAATCACGCGTTCACCGACCACTATCTCGATGTGGAATACGACCTCTCGAAGGTAATGTTCGTCTGCACCGCCAACGTTTTGCACACGATTCCGCAGCCGCTGCAGGACAGGATGGAAGTTCTGCGATTGCCGGGGTATACCGAACAGGAAAAACTCGAAATCGGCAGGCGCTTTCTGGTGCCGAAACAGCGCGAAGCGAACGGCATCACCGAAGAAAATCTGGTTTTCACCGACGAGGGTCTGCTGCACCTGATTCGGCATTACACCCACGAAGCCGGCGTGCGCAGCCTGGAACGCGAAATTGCGAATATTTGCCGTAAGGTGGCGCGCAAGGTGGTCAGCGAAAAAGACACCGGGAAAATCGAACTCACTCCCGCAAACGTGAACGATTATTTAGGCGTCATGAAGTTCCGCGATATGTGGGCGGAAAAGAAAAATGAAGTCGGCCTCGCGGTAGGTCTGGCCTGGACGGAAGTCGGCGGGCAGGTACTGAGCACCGAGGCCACACTGATGCAGGGCAAGGGCCGCCTGACGCTTACCGGAAAACTCGGCGACGTCATGCAAGAGTCCGCACAGGCGGCGATGAGCTATGTGCGCTCGCGGAGTCACCTCTTTGGATTGCCCAAGGATTTCTACCGCCATCTGGATATTCACGTGCACATTCCCGAAGGGGCCATTCCGAAAGACGGTCCTTCGGCGGGAATCACGCTGTGCACCTCTATTGCCAGCGCACTGACGCGCATTCCCGTGCGCTGCGATATCGCTATGACCGGCGAAATCACTCTCCGCGGCAAGGTGCTGCCCATCGGCGGCGTGAAGGAAAAACTGCTTGCGGCTCATCGACTGGGCTTGCGCACCGTGATTCTGCCGCGCGACAATGAAAAGGATCTCGCGGAAGTGCCGCCCGATATTCAGGCGCAGATGTCCGTTAAATTCGTCGAAACTATGGACGAAGTGCTGGCGCTCGCTCTGGAGCGGCCCTTGGAAGCGAGCGCGGTGGAAGTTCCGGAAGTCGCGCAGAAATTCGACGCCTCTGTTTCGCAGGACAGCGAATTCGCCAACTAATTGCTTGTGCGTTTTGCCGGTCATTTCGGGAATGTGTGCGATTTCCGCTGAATGGCCAGTCTCGGAGCGATAATTCCATAGGTCCTCGTTGAAGCGGAAGCAGAAGTAAATGGGTGCCGGAGGAGGAAGCCGCCGGCGTTGCAAACAGTCACCTGCCCGAGGAAATACCCGAAGCATCCGCGACGGAGAAGCCTCAGGTTGAGACTTTAGAATTTGGCAATCCAAAAATACATTTGAAGGAAAGAATTCCATGAGCGTTAGTCTTGCAGAACTCAAAGACCGGAACATCACCGACCTGGCGAAAATCGCCAAGGAACTGAATATTCCCGGCGCGGGCGGGATGCGCAAGCAGGAGCTGATCTTTCAGATCCTCCGCGCGCAAACCGAGAAAAACGGGCTGATCTTTTCCGAAGGCGTCCTTGAATGCCTGCCCGACGGCTTCGGCTTTTTGCGTGCGCCGGAATACAACTATTTGCCCGGTCCGGACGACATTTACGTCTCGCCTTCGCAGATTCGCAAATTCGATCTGCGCACGGGAGACACCGTTTCCGGCCAGGTCCGTCCGCCGAAAGACGGCGAGCGCTACTTCGCGCTGATTAAAGTCGAGGCGGTCAATTTCGAAGATCCGGAAGTCGCGCGCAATAAAATCTTCTTCGACAACCTGACGCCGCTCTATCCGCAGGAGCGCATCCGCCTCGAAACCACCAAGGAAAATCTGACCGGGCGCGTGCTCGATATGCTCTGCCCTATCGGCAAGGGGCAGCGCGGATTAATTGTGGCGCCGCCGCGCACCGGAAAAACCATGATGCTGCAGTCGGTCGCCAACTCCATTACCACGAACCATCCGGAAATCGCGCTCATCGTGCTGCTGATTGACGAGCGCCCTGAAGAAGTCACCGACATGCAGCGCACGGTCAAGGGTGAAGTCATCAGCTCCACGTTCGATGAGCCGCCGCAACGGCACATTCAGGTCGCGGAAATGGTGCTGGAAAAGGCCAAGCGCCTCGTGGAGCACAAACGCGACGTGGTGATTCTGCTCGACTCGCTTACGCGTCTGGGCCGCGCCTACAACGCCGTCACGCCGCCCTCGGGAAAAGTTCTCTCCGGCGGCATCGACGCCAATGCCTTGCAGCGCCCGCGCCGCTTTTTCGCCGCCGCGCGCAATATCGAAGAGGGCGGCTCGCTGACCATCATTGCAACCGCGCTCATCGACACCGGCAGCCGCATGGACGACGTGATTTTCGAGGAGTTCAAAGGCACCGGCAACATGGAAATCAACCTCGATCGCCGGCTCGTTGATAAACGGGTCTTCCCGACGATTGACATCAATCGTTCCGGCACGCGAAAAGACGAATTGCTCTTGCCGCCGGACGAGCTGAATCGCGTGTGGGTGCTGCGCAAGGTGCTCAGCCCGCTTTCGACCGTCGAAGCCATGGAATTGCTCCTCGGCCGTCTGGTCAAGACCAAGAGCAACGCAGAGTTTCTCGCCTCCATGTCCAGCCCGAGCTGATGCGCACCTCGAATCCTGTGATACGCGCCGCAGCGGCGTTCCGAGGAAGAACTGCTAGGTGATGTTGTCCGCCGGCTGAGTGGCTTGCTCCCGCGCAAGCATGGCGATTAGGCGCGCAACTTCTTCCGCATCCATTGCGGTGCTATCCACGTACACCGCGCCGTCCGCACGCACCAGCGGCGAATGCTCACGGCCGGCGTCGCGTCGGTCGCGCTCGCGAATTTCTTCCAGCGTGCGCGCTAGATCCATTGCGTCGCCCTTCTGCTGATGCTCGAGCCAGCGCCGCCGCGCGCGCACTTCATCCGAAGCGGTGAGAAAAATCTTCAGCCCGGCATCCGGAAAAACCACGCTGCCGATGTCGCGCCCTTCCATCACCACTCCGCCATTCGCGCCGGCGCGCCGCTGCTCGGCGACCAGCACGTGCCGCACACCTTCAATCACCGCGATTTTGGACGCCGCCTGTGAAACCTCCGGCGTGCGAATCGCGGCGGTGACGTCCTCGCCATCGAGGAAAACACGCTGCGTCCCATCCTCCGCGCGTAAATCAATCCGTGTCTCGCGGGCCAGCGCCACGAGCGAATCGTTCGCGCCATGTGCGTCCATGCCGATCGCTATCTTGCGTCGCAGCGCCTTTAGAGCCACGGCGCGGTACATCGCGCCCGTGTCGATATACGTGTAGCCGAGCAGTTCAGCCACGCGCCGCGCCGCCGTGCTCTTCCCCGACCCGACGGGTCCATCAATGGCGATGACAAGCCTCATCATCGACCTACTAAAAAACAGACTGCGGAAGACGCTATGAGAAGAATTAGGACTTTCCGCAACTGGCTATGAGGAAAATGTCTTTTGTGTTCCGCCAGAATTCGCAGGCCATGCCTCTGGAGCGGGCCCAAGTGCACGCAGCGACCGACGATGAAAATTATTCGGGCATAAACGCACGCCGCTGCAACGCCTAAATAGGTGCCAATCATGAAGAGAGCTGCGTGGTCTCCCAGCTTCATCCCTCAAATCCTCTTGAATGCCCGCTCGATCTCGCGCACCGAATACCGCAGCACCACCGGCCTGCCGTGCGGGCAGCTCATCGGATAATCCGTCTTCGCGAGCTGCGCCAGCAGCCATTCCATTTTGTTTTGGTCGAGCGGCATGTTCACTTTGATGGCTGCCTGGCACGCGGTCGAGGCCGCAATCCGCGCTTGCAGCGATTCGAGCGAGATGGCCTGCGACTCACGCGCCACGCCGTCCAGAATTTCCGCCAGCAATTTTTCCGCACTGCTGCTCGAGACGCCCGCGGGAGCCGCGGAAATCGCCACGCTCCGCGGCCCCATCATTTCCGCCTCGAATCCGTTGGCGCGCAGTTCCTCAGCAATTTGCTCGAAAATCACAATCTGGCGCGGCGTCAGCTCCGCCACAATCGGCATCAGCAGCCGCTGCCCCTCCACCGCGCCCGCGCGCCGCGCCGCGAGATGCTTCTCGAACAGCACGCGTTCGAGAAG